>Ga0210019_1000338_pt1 | contig 59921 bp, 46 predicted proteins | sample CryGeyCG2114_020_2_FD_183969 | JGI IMG/M metagenome (GOLD analysis project Ga0210019, IMG submission 183969) | Groundwater microbial communities from aquifer - Crystal Geyser CG11_big_fil_rev_8/21/14_0.20 (SPAdes) (version 2) | ecosystem: Environmental > Aquatic > Deep subsurface > Groundwater ...
TAACTACGAGTTTCTGTGTTGGATCCACCGTCCCAATCCCAACATTCCCGCCCGAAATAACATTCAAACCTTGAGTGCCTCCCACTGTCAGAAGCGAGGAGAAAAGATTAGTGGATGAAGCCGTGGTCGAGAAAAGATTAGTGGTGGTGGCGGAGGTACCGGTAGCGTTGATGAAGGTGAAGTTCTGGAGGGTGGAGGAGCCGGTGGTGAGAAGGTTGGAGAGAGTGGTCAGACCTCCCGTGACATTAAGCGTGCCGGTGAAGTTGGCAGCGGAGGAAATAGTTTGGTCGTTAATCAGACCGGAGGTGATCGGGCCGGCTGTCAGAGTACCGATGTTACCGGAAGTTGAGAAAAGATTGGTGGATGAGGCTGTAGTCGAGAAAAGATTGGTGGTGGTGGCGTTGGTGGTTGTAGAGTTCCCGCTCGCTATAAAGTCTCCATTTTGATTAATCACAAACTTAGTGGTCGAGGCTACTTTCAAATCAAGGAGACTGCCAGTGAAGCCAGTGAGAGCATCAGCTCCGATGACCGTGCCTGTGGAGCTTAGGTGTTCTACGGAAAGTTTGGCGTAAGGAGAGGTGGTGCCGATGCCGACGTTGCCACTTGAGCGGTACACATCGGAGCCGGAGAGGGTCCACTGGCCGATGGAGGCGCTGCCGATGACGGAGCCGTTCCAGCTCAGGTTGCCACTCTCGTTGTAGAGGCGGTTTGTAGTAACGGACGGGGCGGAGATTTGCGCGAAGTACGCAGTGCCGTTTAAGGCGAAGGTGTCTGATGGTGAGGTGGTCCCGATGCCAACATTCCCAGTCGAATCAACGACAAGCCCTGTGCCTCCAACAGTCAGAAGTGAGGAGAAGAGATTTGTGGAGCTGGCCGTGGTTGAGAAAAAGTTAGTGGTGGTGGCGGCATCACCGGTTGCCTGACCAAAAGTGAGAGTAGAGAAATTTCCGGTAGGACCAGAAATGTTAGCCCCTGTAATGGTTGGATCGGTGAAAGTACCCCCATTCGTAATATTGGAAAGATTCGTTGAAATTCTGCTTGCGTCGGCATCACTCTGGTTAGTAATGTGATAATGGATTTCCGGCACCACTTCATTATTTTTAAAAGATTCAAAATCGGCTGTAGCTACTACGCTTGGTGAAGAGGTATAGATCGTTACGGGAGGTTGTAAAGAACCAATTTGAGTGCGGATATAACTTTCCAGTTCCGCTTTCATTTCCGTTTTTAAATTTGTCAGATCAAAAGTTTTTGTTACTTCCGTTACCGCCACAGAACGAGGAGGTGGCGACGGCAGAGGTGGAGGCTGGGGTGAAGATGATATGGTATCCGTAATTATGATCGGAGCTTGAGCAAAAAAGAATTTATCAAGGGCAATTTGTTTCAAATTATAAAAATTGGAAATAACACTTTCAAAAAAAGCCTTTACCGGTTCAGGAAATGATACGGCAGCTAATTGTTTCGTTACACCCAAATTCGCAATACGAGAATTTAAATTCGAAGGCAACTCAAATAAAAAGTTTTTTCCCGTATCAGAAATATTTTTTGCCTGTTCATGTACTTTATACGCAAGCTTCGGATTTGTATGCTCAAGAGTAAACATCCCCACACCGAGAGAAAAAACAAGAGCAAGAGAAAGTGCTATAACTTGCCCAACAAATAGAGAGTTCAAAACTGGTTCTACATATCGGCTTTGTTTCGATAACTTAGGTAGAGTAAGTAATTCCTCTTTTTCATAAGTTATGGGAACATTGTTTAATACTACTTGCGACGCTACGGAAGGTGTAGTTAAAATTACTACACCTTCCTTTTTTATATCTTCAGAAATAACTGCAAGTGGAATATGATCTTTAGACGTCAAAACCTCTTTGCGTCTTTTTCCCAGTACTCGATTTTTTTTATACTCAACAAGAGCGGGATAATCAATGTACCAAGTTTTACCAATTAGTTGGCCGGGAATTTTTTTTGCCCGACAGAGTTGCCCAATATAATCACTAGAGTAACCTATTTTTTTTGATGCTCGGATAGCCGAGATGTATTCCTTACCTTTCGAGAAAATATCTAATTCCATCAACATATATTATAAATCTCGGCTGTGGAAAAACCTAGGGATAAGTTGTAGAAAACTGTGGATAAAGAATTGCTTTTTTAATCAATGGCCAAATGAAGCTCCTCGCAGTTAGCTACGAAGATGAAGGCGAGGTAGAATAAAAAAATTATTCCTAGAACATGATCAATCACCATAGGACAGAATGAGTAAAAGACAGCTCCATTCACCAAAATATGCTTCTCATAGTCTAAATGTCCTTAAGCATCTACAAATTAGCTCTCAATGATCATGTCTAACCTAGTTACTTTGGGTAATGTGCACTACGACAAAATATTGCTGATATATTAATAAGAATATATTAAGTTATCCGAGATTTATAATTACATTCTCTAAATAAGAGTATATTATCAATGGTAATTATAAATCTCGGCAGATATCTCGCCAAATATATAATCATTAAATTTATAAGATTAGAGGAAATCATTTAATTAAAAACCACCTCTGAAGCTAACTTAGCTAGTAAAAATTACAAATAAAACATACTGAATTAGCGAATTAATTTTAAAAACTAGAGAAATTTAATTCGACCTTGATTCATTACCTAATTCCTATCCACATTTAAACCTTGATAAATAATATAAATACTAATATCATGATGTATAAGTGATTATTAATGTTTAGATAAGAATATGACTAAAGAAATATATTTTTCCATTAAAGAAGCGGCAGAGATTTTAGGTGTTTCTCCTTTAACCCTACGCAATTGGGACAAGTTAGGTAAATTCCGAGCCCAGAGGCATCCAATGAACAATTATCGGGTATACAAGCTTTCAGCGCTGGAAAGCATCATTCAAGACATTGAAGAAGGCACCAACAAGAGTAATGCCGAAGGGCGTATCAAAAAGCTAATGATAAACCATCTGGAGGACTAGTCATTGAGACATTGCCTCTTTACGCTATCCCAACCAGCTCTTCGAACACTTCTCTAAGAATTACTGGATTCGCAGACCCCTGTGATTTTTTCATAGCTTGGCCAATCAAATAATTTATATTTTGCTCTTTCCCAGTTTCTAGAGATAAAACTTCTTCGGCGATGTTTTTCAAAACTTCCCTCCTGCTTTCTTGCATTAACTTTTTTCCCTCTGCTATCGCTCTAGGTTCTCCGCCATTCTCTTGAATTATCTTTAATATATCTTTTGCTCCGCGAGAAGAAATCTCTCCGGACAAAATCATTCGCAGAACTTCTACGAGACTCCGAGCTGTTATAGGAGTCTTCAGGTCGCTTGTAATATAATTTGAAGCAAGCTGAATGATATTGTAATCTTGGTCGCTTTTCTGTCCAAGATTCTTGCTTATAAGAATCTCTATGACTTCTTCAAACAGATCCCCCCATTGCGGTTCCCTAACATAAATTTCTACATCATTTTCCTTCAACTTGTATTCTTTCAAGTACCTTTCCCTTTTCTGCCACGGTAATTCTGGCAGAGCATTTCTTAATACATTTTCATCAAACTCGGGAATTTCTTTTATAAAATAACTTGGTAAATCAGGGTCTGGAAAATAACGATAATCATGGGCAGACTCCTTCAATCTTTGAGAAAATGTGATTTCTCTTTTTTCATCCCAACCTCTTGTTTCTTGAGTAATTTTGCCTCCATTTTCCAGTATTTCTGCCTGTCGCGCTATTTCAAATTTAATAGCTTTCTCAACAACTTTAAATGAATTCAAATTTTTTACTTCGACTTTGGTTCCTTTGTTATCATCTTTGCTAATAGAAATATTGGCTTCGACACGCATTTCTCCTTTTTCCATATTGGCTCCACTGACATTTAAATATTTCAGCAAAAGTTGTAATTCTCGAGCAAAATTCACCGCTTCATCAGCAGATTTTATCACCGGCTCTGTGACAAGTTCCATAAGGGGAACCCCTGCCCGATTAAAATCCAACAGAGAATTTTCAGTTTTCAATTTTGCAATTTTCATTGAATTTTCATTGGAAATTGATTCATTGGGATTTGATTGGAAATTGGAAATTGGAAATTGGAAATTGTGCAATGATCTGGCAGTATCCTCCTCAAGATGAACACGGGTAATTTTCACACCAAGAAGTTCGCCGCCTTTCACTAACGGATATTTATATTGACTGATTTGATATCCTTTTGGAATATCCGGATAAAAATAATTCTTACGATCAAACTCCGTATAATCAGCGATCTCCCCTCCAAGAGCAGTACCTATACGAAGAATAGAGCGCACTGCTTCTTTGTTTACCACCGGCAAAGTACCTGGGTATCCCAAGCAGACTGGACAAATATCAATATTTGGAGGCTGGTCGCCTGCCCCATTGGAAGCCGCAGGCTTTCCTGCGGGGTTTTTGGAATCACAAAACATCTTTGTAAGAGTCTTTAACTCCGCATGTATTTCCAACCCAACGGTCAGTTTATATTTATCCATGTGTGCAAATTCTACCTTTTTTTGCTACAAAATAGAGGTGGACAAATTGCTTGATAGATGTTCAACAAATTCCTTTATCAAGACATCGTCTAGAACGGAGATACCAAAGACTTCCGGAGAGACGGTTCTTAATAGCTCAAGTTTTTCTTCCTTCTCTTTATCAGAGACCATATCAACCTTAGTAAGGATTACTATTTCTGGTTTTTTTGTGATTTCTTCATTATAAAGTTTAAGCTCGCTTCGTATAGTTTTATAAGCTTTGATTGGATCATCAACCTCTGAAGATATACAGTGAACAAGAGTTCGAGTACGTTCTATATGGCGTAAAAATTTATGTCCCAGTCCTCTACCTTCCGCCGCCCCTTCTATAAGACCAGGGATATCAGCAATAACAAAGCCATAGAAACTCCCCAAAGCCGGTTCAATGGTGGTAAAGGGAAAATCAGCGACCCTGGAGCGGGCATTTGTCAGCGCATTCAACAAGCTGGACTTACCCGCATTGGGCAGACCGATAATGCCCATATCGACCACTAGCAAGAGCTCAATATGAAAATCCGCTTCTTCTCCAAGAACTCCCGGGGTGGATTCTTTTGGGCTAATATTGGTCGAACCTTTAAAATGCTCATTCCCTAATCCGCCTCTACCGCCATGAAGCAATAAAGTTTTTTCATTGTCTTTTAGAAGTTCCGTCGTGTATCCGGTAGTCAAATTTGTCAGGCGTGAACCAACTGGTAATTTTATTACCGCTTCTTTTCCAACTCCGCCCTGTTTTGAATCTTTAGAACCGTCTTCTCCATCACCAGCTTTAAATTCTTTTACATTGCGATAGGCAGATAAGATTCCGATATCTCTTACAGCAAGCACATAGACATCACCGCCCTTGCCGCCATTACCACCAGAAGGACCTCCGTGATCCTTGCCTTTTTCGTGCCGCCAACGCACTACCCCGTCACCGCCGCGACCAGCCTTAAGATGAAGATTTAATTCGTCTGTGAACATTTCTATACCTTATGCGTCCAAAGCAATCTTTGCAAGTTTAATAGCACCTTCTTTGCTTCCGGCCACTGCCATGAAAAGCGCTCTATGACAAAATACTGCGTCCGGCACGCCGGTAACCTCTTGCAATTCTTTGTCACCTTTAGCACCCCACTCTAGAGGAAGAGGTTTGCGCGAAGTATATCCAGTATCTTGAACTGCCCTGACACCCCAATTACCATCATTCCTTGGATAAACCACATACATCACTTCCGGTTTATCTAACAATACTCTTTTCCACGGTAATTCTTCTGACAAAAAAAGAATTCTTTTGTCTGTGCTTGCCTCAAATGTAGACCTCACTTTAGCCTCACCAATAATAATATCTTTAGCTATAGTAATTTCGCGTAGAAGAAGGTCCTTGGCTATCGCCACCAATGCCATGAAAATTTTATAAAGACTTTCCTCGCTTTCATGTAGACTGGGTAAAAATGAATATAGAAAATCTACGACACTATATTCTCTGACATCCTTAAAATGATAACCAGCAATTGATACTCCATTGTCATGAGCATCTAGTGGAGCCATAAGCTTTGCATCTATTAAATTGGCCGCCTCTTTGCTTCCGGCAAGTTTTTCTCCGTATTCTTTCCAGACCAATCCGCAAGAAGCATAAGGAATGCCGTTCGGTCTCTCTCCAGCACCTCCATGCTGATGATGGTCAAATTTATTTTTTGCTGGATCATGAACCATTCCAACATCAACGACATAATCAGCTGAAGCAATCTGTTCTTTATCGCGTGAACGAATTACCTTGGACTCGCCAATAGCCATGAGTAAAATTGCCACAGCAAAAATATCATCGGCCTGAAAAGAGCCACTATGGGTCAGAATGGTCTTTAACGCTTCATTGGAAGTTTTGGGGTTCACCCCCACACCAATTCCGACATTGTTCGCTTTTGTAAAACCGGCAGCATAACTATCAGATTGCATATGAGAAGATGCATCAGAATTAGGAGAATCTTTCGGCGACTCACGTTTTACTATGTTGGAATTGGTGTGGGGGTTCATATAAAAATTCAACTGATTATTCTTTTTTTAACTTTTAGCGGGCAGAGTAGATCTTATTGGCCCATGCAAGAATCAGCACATAAATGGCTATGGTCAACGACATAGTGGGAATGGTTATGTAATTAAAAGCTAAAACATAGATCCGGGCACAATCTCCGCCTAAATTGGTGCAAGGAATAAGCGAGGTTCCGCCAAGCTGTACAAATGAATGATAAAGGGCGATGAACGCCGCAATCAAAGCAAAGGGAACGGCGTAGAGAAATGCGGAGGTGTGCTTTTTCCAGAACGCTATGCCGAATATTATCACCAAAGGATAAAGAAAAACTCTTTGCCACCAGCACAACATGCAGGCTTCAAAACCTACAATCTCCGAATAAAAAAGACTGCCTGCTACCGCGGCGAGTGTTACCAAAAGAGCCAAGCCGAGAGCGTGTTTCCCAAGCCAGAGAGAAACATTTTTACCCCAATTATTCCTGAATACGAGCGAGAGAAAGAAAATTAGAAAAACGGCATGAGAAGCAAGGACCGCGTACGGCAACAAAAAACTTACATTCTCAACCATTATTTTCCGTCGCAGACGATTCATCAGGCAGAACGCAACCGGTGGCTTCACTTAACTGTTCGAGAGGAAGGGTACCGGTCTTCCGCGTGCCATCGGCAAATGCCCAAGTGGGATACCCTTCGATATTGGCCTCCTGGCAGACTTGAAGTTGTCCCCTACCATCCGGAGTCGAACACTCAACACGCGGGAGTAGTCCGGCCGAACGCCCGAACAAAGCCTCTTGATTTTGGCAATTCGGACACCAGAATGCGGCATAAAAAGTCGCCCCGCTGTCTTTAATACATGAGGCAAAAGCATCAAACTGACCTGGTTTACTCGGGGTTTTAATAAGCCACACCACTCCCATAATTACCACCACTATTACTAAAAACCATATTATCTTATTTTTTTCCATATGCCTTATATTATAGACAAAAAATTATTATTTAACAGCCCCATGACATTTTTTATACTTTTTACCGCTACCGCATGGGCATGGCTCATTTCTGCCTGCCGGTGCTTTTTGAGAAACACTCTTGACCTCCGCTTCCCCACCGCCTCTACCCATGCTTAATTGAGCTGGTATGGGTGAGGCATTAAAAGACGAAGTGACCGCCTCCACATCAAGAGCGATGACAAATTCAGCAATTTTTCTGGCAATTGATTTTTCCATGTCTCTGAAAAATCTTAGGCCGTCTTTTTTATATTCTATCAACGGGTCTCTCTGGCCGTACGCGCGCAAATTAACGCTTCCTCTAAGGTACTCCATCATCTCCAAGTGATCGACCCAGAACAAGTCTATGGTCTGAAGAATGACTCTTCGCAAAATTTCCGGCACCACCTGATTTTCTGGAGAATCATTTGAATGGCCAAGATTCAACTTAGATATTTTCTCATTTATTTTATTTTTTATTTCCGGGTCCAAATGTTCCGCCACTTCCGTCAAATATTCTTTTATTTCAAGCTTTCCTCCGACCAAAATTTGGCGGCGGCGGCCGTAAATAATATTCCTCTGGAAATTGAGAACATCATCGAATGAAAGAACATGTTTCCTGGCGTCAAAATTGAAGCCTTCAATCTTTTCTTGGGCTTTTTCCAATGAATTCGTAATGAGTTTGTTTTCTATCGGCTCATCTTCGGGAATATTAAAACGACCCATCATTTTTTTGATGGTATCGACGGCAAAAATACGCATCAAAGAATCTTCCAGAGAAACAAAAAATTGCGTTTCGCCCGGATCTCCCTGACGGCCGGAACGCCCTCGCAACTGATTGTCTATGCGTCTCGCGTCATGGCGTTCCGTACCAAGAACAAAAAGTCCTCCGAGTTTCTTGATCTCCTCGTAGCTTTCTTCGGTGCTTGGATTACCGCCCAGCTTAATGTCGATACCGCGGCCAGCCATGTTCGTAGCAAGCGTGACCGCACCCGATCTTCCGGCTTGAGCAATGATCTCGCCTTCGCGTTCATGATTTTTGGCATTAAGAACTTCGTGTTTTATGCCATCGTTATTCAAATACGCCGAAAGAATTTCGTTGTGCTCTATGGAAACCGTACCAATAAGAACGGGCTGGCCTTTCTTATTCAGCTCTTTGACCTTTCTTGATACCGCTTTCATCTTGCCAACATGCGTTTGGAAAATCATATCACCATGATCTATACGAGCCACAGGCCTATGCGTAGGAATGACAAATGTTTCCAGACCATACACTTTGTAAAATTCTTCTTTGGATGTGACCGCCGTACCGGTCATACCAGAGAGCTTTTTATACATGCGGAAATAATTTTGGAAAGTAATGCTGGCAAAAGTGCGGCTCTCTTCCTTGATGCCGACGCCTTCTTTCGCTTCTATGGCTTGATGCAATCCTTCGGACCAGCGCCGGCCGGGCTGGAGCCGGCCGGTAAACGCGTCAACAATCATTACTTCATTGTCTTTTACGACATATTCTTTGTCTTTATGGTATAAAGCTTTGGCTTTGACGGCTGTTTCCAAATGATGAACATATTTGACCCCTCCTTCGGCGTAAATATTTTCTATACCCAATAATTTTTCGGCCTTATTTATACCAGCATCGGTCAATGAAATGGCGCGAAGCTTTTCATCGACCGTAAAATCTGAACCTTCTTCAAGCTCTCTCCCGATCTTTGAAAATTTCTCATAAAGTTCTCCGGCGGCGCCCGTGTTGCCAGAAATGATAAGAGGTGTTCGCGCCTCATCAATAAGAATAGAGTCTATCTCGTCGACGATAGCATAATAGTAATCACGCTGAGAAAGATCTCTTTCCGAGTATAAAAGATTATCCCGCAGATAATCGAAACCAAATTCATTGTTCGTGCCGTAAGTGATGTCCGCTTGGTAGGCTTCTTTTTTGCTCTCTGGCCGCAAGAATTCATGAACAACATGAAAAGAGCCAAGCTCATCACGCTCCTTATCTTTCTCCACATGAGAAGCATCGTAGATAAAAGACTCGGCGTGGTTGAGCACGCTCACAGACAGACCGAGATAAGAATAAACCTGCCCCATCCAAACCGCGTCACGACGGGAAAGGTGATCATTAACAGTCACGATATGCACACCTTTGCCCATAAGAGCGACCAAATAGGCCGGCAAGGTTGCCACTAAAGTTTTACCCTCTCCAGTCTTCATCTCCGCAATGCCTCCTTTATAAAGAGCGATTCCGCCGAGCAACTGAACATCAAAATGTCGCTGGCCAAGAGTGCGTTTAGCGGCTTCCCGCACCACAGCAAACGCTTCGGGTAAAATATCGTCAAGAGTCTCTCCTCCGCCGGCTTTCATATTAAGACGCTCTTTGAATTCGGCGGTTTTCCCTTTCAGTTCTTCAGGGGAGAGGTTCTCAAGCGAAGACTCAAGCGCATTTATACGCTCGACAATCGGTTTCCAGGATTTAAGTAATTTTTCTTCTGGAGAACTAAAAAAGTTCCGTAAAAAAGCCATAAGTAACTCATTTTATCATATTTAAGCCGCTTCTCCAAAACAGACGCCAAAGAAAAAACGCCCTTGCGGGGGCGTTTTTTCTTTGGGAACAAAAGAAGACTATGCTCTTTTTTTCTTTGAAACAGTCTTCTTTTTTGCTACCTTTTTTGCTACCTTTTTTTTCTTGGCCATTATGTTGACCCGATATTGATTCGGGAAATTATTATTAACGCTTGTCGCAGAGAAAAATTTATAAAAATATTTTTTCTGCGCTTATGTTTATTATCCTACCGAACGCTTATACATACAATAGATAAAAAATAAAAGTGTGGATAACCCCCACACCTACTTTGTCATCGTTGCATTGTGTTTTTTATATTTTATTATATTCATCCAATCTAGAAAGAAAGTTGATTTCTCTCGAAAATCGGCGATGCAACAAAACACAATGGCAAAGTAGGTGTGGGGGATAACTTCCCCATCAGATAATTTCCAATTTATAATTTGCAATTTACAATCAATTTCTAATTTTTAATTTTCAAACATTGATACATTGCCGTGCCTGCCGGCAGGAAAATTCAATGAAAATTGAGAACTGAAAATTGTAAATTAAATTTCTAAAAGAAATTTGTTCCATTCCGTCCGCGCGCGGAGAGCGGGGCTAGCTCCAAACGAATATCTTTGTGAGTGCGGCCGCCCTCCACGCGCAGAAAGAACTTCTTAAAGTATAACCAATGACAATAAACAAATCTATTAGGTCTGTTGACATATAAACTCCTCGCATAACCACCACATAACTCCCTACACAAACTCCTCCTTAAGGACCCCCCCATTATAAATGTCATAAATACCAGCGACTGTGGGTATTTATTACTTTTCAGTGAATCTGCCTTTTCCCCGCTATCGCAAGCAAATGGTATAATCTAAATATATATGATGCGTAAAGGAACAATTAAGAAAAAAGTTAAATTACCAGATAGAGCGTTAGACCCTATCTGGTGGAACGATACAATAGTGGTGGCTGTATAAGTTCAGATACCCTTGAGACTCCTAATTGAGTTCTCAAAATGGCTTATTTCAAATGTTCAGTTAACATCTACCGAGGAGAGGGCTCGGTAATGGGAAGGTGAGACCTTGGTATGGTCTAGAAACACAAACCCGCCTTGCGGCGGGGTTCATGCAGACATTCGTTCTTAGTGCCAGCTTGGGCATTCACAATTGAATCTTATCACAATTTTTTTAAATATACAAGTTTGGTATGTTTATTCGCTCTCTATTTTTCTAATGTACTCTTCCATTTGCTCTTTGTGGCCAGGAGAGATTTCGGCCACATGTCTTAAAACATCAATCGCCTTTTGCTTTTCACCGCTGTTTAGATAAACATTGGCTATCTCCAGATAAATTGTTTGTTTGCCAGGCATTAATTCTTTGGCACGCTCCAAGTGAACAAGAGCTTCATCGAGTACACCCACCGTGGAAAGAAAAGAACCCGCCAAAAGTTCATAGCGCGCGTCGTCTTTCGAATTTCTGGTCTCTGCGACTATGATATCTTTGGCGAAATCAAAGAAAGCATTTTTCTCTTCCATGGATATATCGCTCTGAAAAATAGTAACCGCACTTGCAGTAACGCGCTCCACTACTTCCGGCTGACCAAGTCGTGATGAATTATAAGCTTTTTGAAAGTGCTCGAGAGCTTTCCCAGTTTCTCCCGGCGTTTGTATAGACTTGATAGCTTCAATAATAAAAACATTAGTAATAATCGGTTTGATGTTGACAAAATAGAGCGAAATGACCAAGAAAATGGCCACAGCTGGTAAAGCTATTCTTCTCACTTTATCTTCGCTCACGGATCCCATCCAAAGAACACCTCCACCCGTTCTATTATATATATAGGCAAGAAGAGAAAAGAAGAGTATGTAACTTATAAGATGATCAAAAACGAAGAAGTTATGAAAGAAATATGCCGCTATGAGTCCGGTAATAATCGATTTTTCGGTATGAGAAAAATTAATATCCTTGCGCCAGATGGAATATAGAAGAGCGACGTAAAGAAAAAGATAAGCCAAAAGACCGAGAATACCGCCTACCACCATCCAGTCAAGGAAAATATTGTGCGCGCGATCAAACCATGGCTCCAGATGATACATCTCCGGCACATAATGCTTGTTAAAAACATAATTAAAATTCTCCTGCCCCCAACCAAGAAGAGGCCGCTCCTTCACTCCCTCCAAAGCCATAGGCCAGACGAAATATCTGCCTTGCGTCTTTAACTCTTCGGTAGTCAGAGAAGAGAAGCGCGAGAGGACCGGACTATTTTCTACAAACGCAGTATTCCTTATCGAGAAGAAGCCCCCAATAAGAATAAGGAGGAAGCAAAGAAGCGCGATACTTCCCTTCCTGACAATGGCAGCTTCCTTATTTCTGATATTCAAGACAGCTACGACAAACAAGCCCCCGATGAGACCGAGGATTGCCCCACGAGTAGCGGTATAGTAGAGAATAAAGACCTGAAGGAGAATGAGACTTCCATAAACATAACGGAGACCGATGTTTTTCCACTCCCGCCACATGAAAAGTATGGCGATGAAAATATGGAAGAGCATGTAAACCGCCAAATAAATTGCATTGCCGAGAGTGCCATCGACCCTGACTCCACCTTGATTAATGGTGATTACCCCGATGATCTGAAGTACGGAGTAGGTAACCATCAAAGCCGAAGCGGCAAGAGATATGTTCCACCACCTTTTCCAGTCGATCTCCCGAAAAACAGAACCGATGACCAAAAAGAATGCCCATAGATGCAAAAGAGAGATGAAGCCTTCCATGCGCTCAAAGTTAGACCAAAAACTTTTAACGGGCGCAACACCCAAAAGATCGGCTAGACCGATAACAACGAGAAATCCAAATATTGAATAAAAGATGAAAGAACGCTTGGGACGATAATCAACATCAACCAGAGCGAGTAGTATCCAAGCGGCAAAGATAACTTCCACAATAATTCTCCAAGCAAACGCCTTGGTGGTGATAAATGGGAAGAAGAACGAGCTCGAGACCAGGAACGGGATAAACGGCACTAGGAAAAGGCCGGTGAAGATGACCCATTTGACAGTATTTTTATTCATATATTGAATTTCTAACATTGAGATTTTGTATATTCATCAACAGTATTTTTTATAACTTTTTTCACTTCTATCCACGAAATTGGGTGTATATATACAGGCTCCGGGTCTGTATCGGCATCATAAAAATAACTGAGACTCTTTAAAATATGGAGTTGATTATAGTTAAACTTTTCATATTTTTTATGGAAAAAATCAAATAATTCCTGTATCGAATATTTTTTAAGCAAAACAAAAAGGTCCACAAAATCCTTTTTACTCCCCCGACCAGATATCGCTTGAACCTTCATTGCTCCTATATCTCGCTCATCTGCTAAAAATATGACTTTATATTCTTTTGTTGGAAAAAGGAGCGGGTATGGATAATAAAAGAAACTTATTTTAACTCCATCAAGTGACCCGTTAAAGGTGGTTTCACTTTGATCATCAATTTTTAAATTACCAAGAGTATTTAATTGTTCAATTAATAAAGAGACGGAGAAAGTATCTTTGCTAAAAAAATCAAGGTCGACTGAAATACGATGCCCGAGCAAAAGAGCGAGCGCCGTGCCTCCAGCCAAATAAAATGGACCAGTAATAGGAGCTATTTTCTCCAAAACAATTCTTGTGTTTTCGCTAAGAGTTTCTTCGTGCATATTGATTCTCCAATACCAAAACTATGACACCAAAAATTAATTGACTTTGGATCAAGATCTGATCGTTCTTCAAGTATAACATTTTTCACATCTTCCGCAGAATATGTATCGCGCATCCAGTGATAGTCACCGAAATCACCGAATTTCAAAATTCGCTCAATAACATACCTCTTATGTAACACAGGATCGATAGTATTTATGTCAGTATCCCAGAAAAGCGCTTGTCTAAATTTCATCTCCTACATTATACCATATTTCAGCCGTATTTTCAGTATAAACATTTATTTTCCTTTCTCCAAAGCTAGTTTAAGCAAAAACAGCGTAGAGGATCGGAGATTTCTTTGGCCGGTACTCTTGGTCAAGAAAAGCGAGAAGAAGCCATGTTGCGAAGACTATCTCCACGATAATTCTCCAAGCGAAAACTTTAGTGACAATAAAAGGAAAGAAAAACGCGCTGGATACGAGAAAAGGTGTGAACGGGACTAAAAAGAGGCCTGTAAAGATTAAGTGTTTGAGGTATTTATTAAGCATCAATAGATATTATAGCAAAAAGATAGCCCCGTCTTCGAATCCTCGAAGACGGGGCTGACAGCCTAATGGCTAAAAACTGATTTTAACTGGTTCTTTAAAGAACATTTCCCGATATTCCGCTTGGAGTTTTTCGAGTATAGAATCATCTGCTTCTGCCTCTTTGATTTCCGGCCAACGGTCTTTCGGAAACCTCACGCGAAGAGAGAAACACCGGCGAAACTTTTCGATCTCTGCCGGAGGAAATTGAGGCATGTTGAGGATAGAATCATCCGCATTGCCAGGTGCAATCAAATCCTTGGCCATAAAACCTGCCGCCACAGCCATATCTCGAGCTGGCGTTCCATAATAAGGAGCGAAAGTGAAGCAACTCGTGGTGTCCACTCCTCGAAAACGGCGGTTGAGCTCTATTGTTTGCATGGCAAGCTCACTTGTCTCATGCGGATAGCCAACCATGTTATTTGTGTTGTAAGGGATACCGAAGTCGGCGACGATGTCGAGTGCTTTTACTGCTTTGTCATTAGAGAACTCCTTGATGAGTTTTTCCTGGCGAAACTTTTCATCGCCATGTTCAATGCCGAAAGCAATGCGAGCTAACCCAACTTTCTTCAGTTTCTCGAGCCTCCATTCATTGATGGTCTCGACACGAGTCTGAACCCAGAATGGCAAACGCACATCCTGATAAATCTCACAAAATTCATCGAGTTCCTTCTGAGACATTACCAGAAAGGTGTCGGCCCAGAAAAAATTATACTCCACTCCAAAATTGTTTTTGTAATGAAGGAGCTCCTCCCGGACTTTTAGCATCGACTTCTTCCGAACAAACTTCTTGGCCGGAGTATCAAACATTATGTTCTGCCCCGGAGAGTTGCAAAAAGCGCAATGATACGGACACCCTCGAATCGTCTCTACTGGTGCCATCCGGTAAAGCTCTCCCGCCATCGGGCGCACCAGACGCTCGGAGTCAAAGAGTCCGATGTCAAAGTCGATTGGATTCTCATCCAGATTGACCAGGGGCGGAACCGGATTCTTCCGGACAGAACCGTCACGTGACCTGACCCAAAGACCGGGAACATCCATATAATCCCGACCACTTCTCATTCTCTTACAAAGCTCTAAAAGAGGAATCTCGCCTTCCCCTACACAGACAATGTCGATCTCGGGAAAATCCAACGCCCTCTCAGGCGCGAAAGTGGCGAATGTCCCTCCCAGGACAACCGGAATGTCGCAGTTCTCAATGTGTTTGATCACTTCCACGCCGAGCAAGAAGGTCGACTCCGTACACGACATAGCAATAAGATCCGGGCTGAACGAATTAGCCTTATCATTCAAGTCTTGCCAAACATCATGTTCAGCATACTTAAGTTTACGGTGTACCGTTGGGCGCACCGTTAGATACTTCTCCTGGACCCTGTCGTAATCCTTGGACAAGTCCATGCCGTAGTCGGTCGTGTCAAACAACCCGACTTCAAACTCATTATTTTTTAGGATGCGAGACAAGAGCGTAATTCCTGGAGGAACCAAGGTCTCGCTCCGGAAATTTGGGTAGATGAAAAGAACTTTGAAACTCATGGCTATTCTCCTCTCCATTAGAGTGAAAAAACGATGCTAAAAACTCAGTCTGTGTAGCAGTGTATTATATTCCCCTTAAATATACAAATATTCGAAACTATCCTATGATAAAAGCAATACATGCTACATATACGGAAAAGAGCCTACAATATTTTGAGGAAAAGCGAATATTTCTTCAAAGCCGACATGGTCTATCTTGCAAAAGGCAATCTCTGGAAAATGTCCGGACAAATCGTAACCAGTATCCTGTCTCTCGGCCTGATGATAATGTTTGCTAATCTTCTATCTAAGGAAACTTACGGTCTTTATCGCTACATTCTCTCCTTGGCAGGGATACTTAGTATCTTCACCCTAACAGGTATGAATCAAGCGATCGTTCAGACCGTCGCAGCTGGTAATGACGGCGCTTTCAGAACATCGATAAAATATCAACTGAAATGGAACTTGATGCAATTGATAGCGTTTTGGAGTTTGAGTGCATATTATTTCATAACTGATAATCAGTATTTAGGAATTTCACTTTTAGTGATGGGCATTTTCTCACCTATGATTTTAGCTTTTAATACCTATGGAGCTTATCTTGAGGGAAAGAAAAGTTTCAAATTAAATAGTATTTTTAGTGTTCTATCAACCCTTATTTATGTCACTGGCATGGCGGTAGCAATTATGCTTAGTGGCGAAACAGTATGGTTGGTGATAGCTTATTCATTAACTACATTTGCTTCGACTTTTATTTTTTATCTCATTACATTGAGAATCTTTCACCCCCCCATCTCACCTGCAAGTGAGTCATTAAAGTATGGTCGGGAATTAACTTTTATCGGATTCATTGGTCCAATTGTCTCACAAGTAGATAAAATTGTTCTTGCACATTTCTGGGGAGCAACAGCATTAGCTGTTTATTCACTAGCTATGGCAGTTCCGGATCGGGTAATACCATTGATAAAAAGCTGGGTCTCCGTCGGTTTGCCAAAATTTTCCAACAAGTCGCCCGCAGAAATTAATAGCGTTTTTTATACCCGAATATTTCAAGGACTTGCGATTGGAACAGTGTGTTTTGTAGGATACTACTTAGTTGCACCTTATTTGTTTAAATACCTTATGCCTAAATATCTTGAAGGAATACTCTATTCGCAACTGCTCGCAATTAGTTTTATTTTCGCAATCTCTAATCGTTATGTCGGGCTCTTACTTATCTCTCAAAAATTATCCAAGCAGATCTTCATTAGTAATTTTACTCAAAGTATTATAAGAATATTACTTTATGTGGTTCTCGGTATCTGGGGAGGAATACTCGGCTTGGTATTGGCACATGTTCTACTGTCCTTTTTAGCGATTGTGATCAATACTGTTGTATGGCGACATTATAGTCGCTCGAATATATAATTCGTAGTAGCAGGGCCTGATCTCTCTTGATCCACAAGTTCAAATCCAAAATTAGTAAGTACCTGTATTATCCCTTTATTATCATCTCCCACTTCGATTAATATATGCTTAAGTATTGAATTCTGGAGAATTTTCGTGGCGCCATCTAGTAAATCTATTTCCGCACCATCGACATCTATTTTTATCATCGTGGGCTTGGAAAGAGAAAACATTTGTACACAGAGATCTAAGCTAACAGCCAAAAAATTTTGACCAACTAAATTACGATCAGATAATTGCTCATGAAAAGAAAAGCTGTGTGATGCGCCAAAATTTCTAACCTTGATGTAGGATTTAGCTACACCCTCTCTTTCGGCGAGCATGAGTGGCACTACTGTTATCCTTTCATTTAGTTTATTTAAAAGTATATTCTCATGAAGCTTATATATATTTTGAGGTGCGGGTTCAAAGGCGACAACTCTAACTCCTCGTGCCGCAGCAATAAGTGAATAGGCACCAATATTGGCTCCAATATCATAAAAAACAGCGTCCTTCCCTCCATTCTTCTCAATCCAAGACACAGTTTTTGGTTCCTTTCTAACGCTTCTAGCGCGTGTTTCCCATTCTCTGAGAGTATCCGTTAATATAAAAATATCCTGTTGTTCATAATCTAGTCGGCGTATACCAAACTGTTTATTGACTACTCGCTTAATCTTAAAAACTCCAAGAAGAAATTTCCAACGTATTCGTTTAGCAATATTCATGGCCATAAGCATACGCTATATTAAATAAAATTTCTACGAATACTAACTAGAGTAATTTTTCTATCTCGTTAACAACCCATTTGCTACCATTCATATAAGGATCACCAAAAAAATGAAATTGAAGTTCTTTTAAAGTTTTTTCAGAAATATCTTTACTTTTTCTTATCAAAGTCAACAATTCTTGAGGGTTTTCAGCAATAAATGAGCGCCCCAATTCAAAAGATTTTAATTCAAAGTAGTCTCCCCATTTTTTAGTCAGAAAAAAAATCATTGGTTTCAGTTGCAATAAAGCTTCTAAAACTCCGCCTGTGTGAGAACCTACTACTACATCGCATTGGGCAATAGCTTCAGCCATGGAACCTCGCATAATTTTTGATGTATCCATTCTCTTCAAAATATCAGGTCTATTTATCTTAAGCCACTCCTCAAAGCCATCACGATAAGGACGAAACTTATAATATAAGGATATATCTTTCGTAGCCATAAGTTCGACTAGATACGGCAATATTTCTTTCGGTGAGGCCAGTTGTTCGGATGCAAATAACACCTTGATAGATTGACCCGTTGGAACAATATAACTATCAGTGTGTTGTAATGGGCGCATAGGACCTGAAACGAACAGCTGGTTGGATCGGTACGCTCTACTATTCTTGAGATAATATTCCTTCCACCATAGAGACCAGACGCCATATTTATCAACCGAAAGCGTTTTTTCCCCATCAAATTCTGGCATAAAATCATAAACAGGATAGTTCTTTGATGGCACGCCGTGCAAAATGCCAACCGTCGGTATTTTGGAGAGCTTGCAGGCCAATACTTCGTGGAAGTTTCGACTATTAGCCGCAGGAACTATGGCTACTTTTACTCCAATAAACTTTAAAATTAATTTAATAACTCTTATAGACCATATGTCTCCCGACGTACCATAAATATAACTACTGGCCACACCAAACCAGAAACGGTTAATTGGATCGTCCTCGAGTTGGGGCTTAATACTGCTCAATTTCTTTTTATATTTCTTATCAAGTATGTTCGCCAGATAATAAGTCAGCTTATTGATGGCAAAAGAATAAATGACTGGTCTCTTTCGCTTCAAAGCATGAGACACAACTGTTTGAGATGATTCCATGCTTCTAATAAACTCAACAAACTTAATTTTTTTCTTTTTCAATTCCTCATAGATAAATCTCATTCTGAAATCAAAATCACGAGGAGGATCAAATAAATCGCTGGTCCAAACCATCAACCTTGGCCTACGCATTATAAGCCACAAAAGAAATGGAAAAGAGAGAACGACTTGGATAATAATTCCCAGAGGGGGAAGTTTTTTCGAGGAAGTATTTAAGATTTGATGCTTAAGAGAATGCGCTTGCAAATAATAACGGAAAAGACTCGAAGAGGGTGGGTTATAAAGACAAATATATGAAAAATCTCTAAGGTACTTGAGTAATTTATGGTGCTCAGTATATGGCAAACAATATTTGTACATTAAATCATCATAGTGAATCCACCAGAGCTCGAAGCCCCTATAATTAATAATTTTTGATAACCTTCGTCCGTCGGAAGTTTTTAAAAGTGATAATTTTCTTACAAGTTCCGAAGCCTCCTGCACACTACCGGGGTCTAGTATGCTCTCAATATCAATAAAGGTAAGTTTATATTGTCGTGCCAAAGATTCAAATTTTTTTGACGCTACCAATGTGTCAAATTGTTCCCACCACTTACTACCCTTTTTAGGAAGTTCGTTTGCGAATAACACTACAACACCATTTTTCATTTTGCTTTTGTTAATTCTTCCATCAAGCTACTGATACTGTTTTCATGTACTCTCTCCCAAGCAGATGGGCTTGCGTTAGCATTATGAGGAGATAAAATTACATTAGACATCTGCTTAAACGGATGATTTGCAATTAATGGTTCGTCCTCAAAAACATCTAGAGCAACTCCTGCTATTTTCTTTTGGTTAAGCGCTTCAATCAGTGCTCCTTCTTCAATAAGTGTGCCCCTTGCAGCATTTATCAGATATGCAGTGGGTTTCATCAACCCAATTGTTTCTCTATTAATCAAATGATAACTTGTTGGATTTAAATCACAACACAGACTGACAAAATCCGATTCCTTCAAAAGTTTATCGAGTGGAACCATAAAGTCGAGATCGATGTCTTTTATATCATTGGCAAGTATTTTCATTCCAAATGCTTCTGCTCTTTTAATAACTGCCTTGCCTATGTTGCCGACACCGATAACTCCTAAGGCGCATTCGTTTAGTGCCACATTGAGCTTCTTCTCCCAAACCCCTTCTCTCACTTTCCTATCCAAATCTATTGTCCCTCGCGCGAAACAAAGAATATAGCTCAAAATAGTATCCGCCACTGGTTCAGTAAAGGCATTGGGGGTATTTCTTATAGGTATACCTCTTCTTTGAGCGGCATCGGTGTCTATAGAATCTATGCCAGTACCCCACTTAACTATTACTTTCAACTTCGGAGCACTGGCCAACACCTTATCTGTAATTCTATCGTCACCACACAGAATACCGTCTATCTCTCCTACTAGACCAAGAAGTTCTTCCTCTGACATCCTCTCGTTAACTTTAGGAATTACAAGCTCTATATTATTTTGATCAAAAATATGCTGATACTGATCAACGATAAGCTGAAAATATGGCGCTGTGATTAATACTTTGTATTTCATGATTTTATAAGTATAGCTCTAGTTGGGGCTGCTTCTGTGCCTAAGATTTTAACAGGTAAACATATCAAATAGTAAACACCAGAATCTACATCAGTCAGATTTATCCCCTCAAGAAGAATGATGTTTTTTCCTAGTAGTATTTTATGAACTTCGACAGCCTCTTCAAATTTAGCAGCTGACAAATAGTCGACACCAATCAGTTCAAAATTATGCTCCACAAGCCAATATGCCGCATCTTTGGTTATTCCAACGTAATCCCTCTTGAATTCAGTAACTCCATCCCTCCTTAAATCAGAATTTTTTGTCTTAAAAAGCAACCGTTTAGTTCCCTTTGGAATATTTAAACGAAGTAATTCATTTAGATTTATATCTACAGCTTGCGATAAAACTGCAACATAAACATCTCCGATAAATTTATCTATTGTTACATCATTAATAGTCTGGCCATCTACAATAAAATGGCTTTGAGACTCTACGTGTGTTCCGACATGCAAGTTCATTTCAATGTTTGTATCATTAAATAAACACCCCTTCTCCATATCAGAGATTTTAGTAAATTTAGGGACGAAACCTCTAGGCCAAATTGTCATCTTGTTACTTATAGTGGTGGAAATGTCTATTATTTTCATGGCTGGAGAAGTATTTTTAAAGATTTGAGTGATTTATGAATTTTCCACGCCTCATCAAAATCTGCTAGAGGCATCACGACTTTAGTAAATTCTTCCATTTTAAGCTGTGGGAGAAGTTTAATAGCTTCAGTAAAATCCTGACTATCCGCACCGACAGACCCAACAATCACCTGTTCCTTTCCAACAAAGCCCTCAAAATTATAATTCATATCTCCATAAGGAAACCCGAGAAGAAGAATTGTGGCGTTTACACAACTATCTCTCAAAACTTGCTCCAAGACATGAGACGAACCTGTGGCTTCAATAAGCACATCAAACTTCTCTGAATTATGCAGTTCTGTATTAGTATCCTTTGCCTCATTTTCCAAAATACGCAACCTATCAATATTTTTGTCATATAAGCTAACACTGTACCCGCGCAGAGATAATACCTGTGTGCATAGATTACCAATCTGGCCAGCACCTATTACTGCAACCTTGGCATCTTTTGATAATCTAGATTCTATACGTCTCAAAGCACGCAAAACAACTGCAAGAGGTTCAGTGAGGGTAGCTGTTTTTGAATCCAAATTATCTGGAATCATGTGTAGAGATTCCCCTCGAGTCAGAATGTAGTTACTATAAGCTCCGTTAAAATTAATTACTCCAACTTCTTTTCTATCAGAAACTTCCCCTCTAGAAAGAATACATTCACCAACAACTCTTTGTCCAACCTTGAACCTTTCTTGAAATTTATTGTTAGACCCTATCCTAGCTATCGTGCCTGAAAATTCGTGCCCAGGTACAATAGGATATTTAGCAAAACCATCCCTATAATAGCCGAGAGTGCCTTCGTATACTTCTAAATCTGTACGACAGACACCCACATAATCAACTTTTACCAAAATATCTCCCGGCCTCATTTCCAATAACGGCAACTCCTCTAACTTTGCCTTGCCAACACCTTTTATAACTACTGCTTCATTTTTTATTGGATGAAATACATTATCTTTTTCTATATCGAGATTGAGACTAGCACCTTGCAACCACCCTGTCTTAGTACCCTTCCACTGATAATATCTAAAACGAATAATTTCTTCTAAACGAGCAGGAGAGTAATTAGGGAAAGTAAACAATAAATCTAGAAAGGCAATTCCAATAACACTAATAATATTTTTCTTAGCTTGAGGAGGGTGCTTCAGACCAATTCTAACGGTAGCAATGGCCTCTCTTCTGTAACGATTAAAAACTTGATACCACTCCTCTTCATGAATATGATACACGGCAGCAGTGGGCTCGTAATGAACGAGATAACCCATTTTAACCATGGCTCTAGCCCAATCAATATCTTCTAATCCAAACAGGTATTCGTCGAACATATTTTTCTTCCAAAGATCACTTCTTACCGCAGAGTTTGCATTATTTGCGTAGTCTAGAGTTGTATCTAAGTCAACGGCAGAGGCCTTAAAAAGTCTTTGGAGATCCATCCTTTCTGAGAACTTTGACTGATTGTCCCCCATCTGCCTTCCGTACACCATTGCTACTTTAGAGTTTTGGAAAGGAGAAATAAGGTTAGAGAGCCATTTATTATTAACAGGTAGCACATGCGCAGAAGCAAACACAAGATATTTACCCTTACTTACCTTGCAACCAACATTAAGTGCGTAGCCGAAGGTGAAATCCCTACTTTCAATACTAATTATTTTTACCGGGAATTTCTTAGCGACCTCTAACGTCCCGTCAGTAGATCCGGAATCAACAATTATAACTTCATAATTTTTATAATTTTGTTGTTCTATGGCTCGTAAAAGATTGCCAATATGTTTTTCTTCATTAAGAGTTCTAATGATTATGCTAGTTTCCGGCATATTTTTTAACTAAAGTATCAGATGACATTAGTTTCTCGACTTTTTTCAAATCTTCCGGCGTATCAACACTGTAAGTTTCAAATTCTTCATAAACCATCTTAACTTTGTGCCCATGTTCCAAAACTCTGTTCATGTCAATTGATTCAATTATCTCAAGTGAAGTCGGCTCCAATTCATTAAATTTCAGAAGGAATTCTCTGGTAAAAGGAATGATGCAGACTTGCTTAAACATCGGAACAGTATCTCCCTTCCACTTTTTTCTTGAAGGTATCGGCTCTCTTGAAAAATAAAGGGCGAAATGATTCTTATCGACTACGACTTTGGGACAGTTTGGATCATTATGCTCTTCCATACTGCGTATGGGCGCCATGAGATTTACCACTTTGATTGAAGGGTTTTCTAAAAATGGCTTGACGGCCAGATCAACCATTTCTGGCATAATCATTGGTTCGTCTCCTTGGATCATGGCCACGATGTCTATCTTTTCTCCTATTTTTTCCTCAATTTTTAACATTGCCTCGGCTGTTCTGTCAGAAGCCCTTTCATGAGCGTCTTTGGTCATTACCCACTTAGCTCCAATCGAGTCGGCATAATCTGCTATCTCCTTATCGCATGTCGCAATATAAACCTCCTCCAAGAGTTTACTCATTTTACTCCTGTGGTAGACATGCCCCACCATAGGAATACCCAAAATCTTCGCCAAAGGTTTGCCTGGAAAGCGAGAGGAGCCCATTCGAGCCGGAATAATACCGATAATATGTTTATTCATCTTTTGATGTTCCATTATAGCTTTTCTTTGCCACAATCAAGTGCCCAATAGTATCCTCCGTCTTCACCCATCCATCCATTTTTTCTGTGGTGACCTCAAGTATTTTATTCAATCTTGCCCAAATTTTATTTAAAGATCTATATTTTGACGCGTTAAGAAGAATATTTCTATTTATAAAATAAAGGATAACGGTGAAAAATCCGCCCTTTCGGTACGATTCAATAAATTCCAAGCCACTTCTTTTACATAAAACTTTATATGCGTCAATAGTAAATCTCCAGTAATCTTTAGGCTCTCTATGGTAAGGGGCCATCCAGCCTGAGGAGACGAGTGCATAACCTTCCGGTTTTAATATGCGAGCAATTTCATTAAAAAGTTGGAAAGGATCTTCAACGTGTTCCAGAACTTCGGTACAGACAACGGTATCAAACTCATCTTTCTCAAAAGGCATGCTTAAAACATCCGCAATCACGTCTGGTCTGAACTGGTTATCACCATATTCATATTCTGATGACAGATTATCTATAGATGTGTAAGAATCACAATGTGCTCGAATCATCCCACTATACTTCGCGTGTCCTGCCCCGACATCTGCAACTTTACCTCTGCAATATTTGGGTAGTGCTACTCTTAAAATTTCTTTCAGATGAAACTTACGATTTTTCATATTTATCATGGAGTCTAACGATTATACCAATATAGGATTTTATTTGTTTGTATCTCGAGAGAGAAATCATTCTTGACTCTTTTATAACCAGCCTCGCCCATTGCGGATGCTAACTTATAGTCATTGAGAATTTTTGAGATTTTTTCTGCTAAATTTTGAATATCATACGGATTTACAACAAAACCAGTTACTCCATCAATTACCACTTCGGATGTTCCGCCAAAGCAAGTGCTTATCACTGGTTTAAGACTCGCCATACCCTCTAGGTTTGTGTTGGGGAAACTATCAAAACATAAAGATGGCACAACTATAATATCGGAACTCCAATATAAAGCCTTAAGCTCTCCACCCTCTACCCAGCCCGTACAGATAATTTTTTCTTTAAACCCCTCCCTTTCCGATTTTTTTATTAAATCTTCCACATAATCATCTTTTTTGCCCAAAATAAGCAGTATTGAATTGCCGCTTTCAGCTTGAATTTCTTTCATTGCCTTAACAACATTAAGTCCGCCCTTGGCGTTGGAAATTCGACCGCCAAACAAAACAACTCTTTTCCCCAATAAACCGTATTTCTGCTTAATTTTATCTATAGTTTCTCTCTTGATCTGCCACTCTTGAACATCAATTCCATTATGAATAACCTCAACATTCTCAATGCCGTTTTGATTTAAGGCGTCCTTCAGAGCATTGCTAACAGCAAAGATTTTATCAACATACTTCAAATATTGCCTGATAATTACATTTCTTAACGGATTATATCTTTTCTTAAATCTTTTTATTTGCTGCCAAGGAGAAATCTTATAATTAAATCTGGTTGGACAAGATAAATCCTTAGGGTCTATGTATTCGACTAATTTTCCATAATGAAAAAGCATAACATCGTGGGCAGTTAAGAAGACCCCGGAGCCACTTTGTTTGGCAATCTTCAAACAACGATAGGATAGATGACTGTGAATATTGTGGGCGTGAACTATGTCTGGCTCGAACTCCTCAATTATTCTCTGCACTTTTTTCACAGTTTGCGGATTGTATAAACTTGCATATGCTCGCCAGCGTTCATGATAATTTGAGTAAAGTCTGTATATCTTCAAACCCATGTATTCAGCAACTCCCTCCATCTTTCTATCCTGAACTGTGGTTATAACTAGCATGGTATGCCCCATCTTAAGAAGAGCTTTTGCCAAATTAAAAGCTATTATCCCCGCTCCCCCAAGATTATTTGGAGGAAAATCATCAGAAAGGATAATGATTTTCATTTTACTTTACTCTTTTCAACTTACTCATAAATTATAATAATACGCGATTCTTGAATACTGGCAGTATCATAGAATGAAACTATTTTTTAATCTCGTCAAAAAGATTATCAATCTCTTGAGTTACCATATTTACTGTGATTTTATCAATTTGTTTTTTAGCTTCTGTCTTATCATACACCCGAGCATTCATTACATGAAGTTGCGGTCTTTGACGCTTTATCTTAACAATTTTATTTAAACGGCTGATAGGGGGTTGCTCTCTTTCGTCCATTGGACCAACAATATCTATTGTCGGAATGTTAAAGGCTTCTGCGATATAAATGGGACCTGTATCCACGCTGATAAACATATCCATTTTAGATATCAAGGCCTTTAATTCTTCTATGTTAAAAACACCTAAGGTATTTATGACTTTTGAATCGGGGACCAGAAAAGATATCATTTCATTAACCTCCTTCACATCATTTGTACCTCCTAAAATAAGAACTTTTGCTTTATATTTTTTATCTATATGATTCGAGACTTCGGCAAATTTTTTTGGAGACCAATTTTTTATCTTATTTCCGGAAGATGGAGAAACTCCTACAATAAGATCAGAACCTGCGATTATTCTTTTTTCAGCGAAAAATCTTTTAACTTTCCCATCAGCATCTCGCGAAAAGGAAAGAACTTTTTTTGTCTCTTTAGTAAAAATACCGATTGGTTCAAGTAGGCGCAAATATTCTCTTGGTGCATACTTACCCATAAAGTGAGGGACCAAAATACCTTTTTGGCGTAATACTTTATATGTTTTTGTTTCAAATGGGCTAAACCCATTTTCAATCCTATGTAGTGAAATTGCCTTAACGCCACCAAGAAACATTAGTGAGAAAGCATAACTGTCAAGATTAAGTACGCATCCAAAATCAAAATTGGACTTACGTATTATATTTATTAATTTGAAAAAATTTTTTTCAAATACTATGTACTCGTCTATGTCTTTATTACCAGATAAAAGCTCGTTATTTAACTTATTTCCAACAACCACCACTTGAGAACCTGGAATATGCTTTTTTATAGCCCTAAACACAGGTGTCGCACAAACCATATCCCCCAGCTTTGCGGTATGTATAACTATAATTTTTTTAGGATTAGAGGGAACGTTTTTCGCATCTCCGCGTGCCAAAGCGTATATGTAAACGAATACTATTAAAACCAGATTTCCAAACATGCTGCTATAAGTTTTCATCGAATATCAACTTTTTTACGTTATCATCGAGTAATTCTATATTTGCTAGGCATCCTGATCGATATTTCTTCATAAAAAATTGACCTTTTTGTTGTTATAGAGTGTCATGACCAGATTTTTTAGTCAACATTTTATAAATTTAATGATTCTTTCTGCTCTTTTGTGCCAGGAAAATTTCTGTACTAAATTTAGAGCATTCTTGGCCCTACGTAGGGATTCCCCTTCATCATTGATGACTTCACTGATCTTATTTGCCAAACTTTCTGCATCATCTGGCTTGAAGAAGTAACCAGTCGATTCGTCGATTATCTCTCGCAGAGATGGTATGTCGGAGGCAACAATCGGCCTACCGCTTGCCATATATTCAAATAATTTCATAGGAGATGTGTAGATTTTAGACGCAATTTCTAACGCGCTATTTGGTAGAACCAATACATCAGATGACTTCAAATATAGTGGAATTTCGGCATATGGCCTTCCTGAAACAATTTTTACTTCAATATTCTCGGGCAATAATCTACCGGCTTCCTCCAGAGTATCAGTCCCTTTCCAAGCATAGAGACTGCCGGTATAAATAACCAGCTTCTTGTTGCTTTCTATACCCAACCTTGCTCGAGCTTCCTCCTTACTTATTGCGATGTCAAATTGGGCGATATCTACTCCATCAGGAATAACAGTAATCCGCTCTGGAGATACTCCAAATTTAATATATAAATCTCTAAGACCATTTGAGATCGAGATTGTTTGAACCCTTAAAACTATGAGTAGACGAACAAAGATATTTGTCTGACCCATGTGTGCCTCCCATACAACTTTTTTACCCAATAACCTTAGATAGAAAGCAAGAAATTCATCTCGTGTAAAAAATGTGCCTCTCTTAAAAAGTACATACCAAGTTGCCCTTTCGGCGAAAGTAATCAATTCGGTCCAGTACCCAAGCCATCCGAACTTCACAGTATCTAGGCACCACAGTCTCGTAATTTTGAAATTAACTACAGCCCTGTAGTAGACAAAAGGGTCCTCGCTGATATCGGTTTGTCTCTTTGGCACAACGAGCTCAACTTCAACACCACTTTCTGCAAGCGCTTCACAAGTTTTTATAATCTGAATGCCATGCGCTTTTTCCGTCGGTAATCTTATATTGGCTACATAAATTAATTTCATTTTTGCTTTACAAGGATAACCATAATAGTTTTAAGCAGTATGCTCTGATGAAGCCCGAGAAAACCCAAGACACGCTTTATGAACTTTCGTATCATATGATTGGAATCGTATTCAAATTGAATTTCAAGATTGGTTTCTCGAAGATGCTTAACTAAAGTAAAATAACTTAAAAAATGCAGGTTCAATTCCTCTATTGAATTTCGTTTTAACACTTTTTTTAGAAATATCTCTGCAATGAAGCGCGGAAAATACGACAAAAACCAAACGCCGGTATGAGTTTCTTTTGGAGCCAAGCGATTAGGGAATGATATATAAGCCTTTCCTCCGGGCCTTAGTACCCTGTTGATTTCTTTAAGAAATATTCCTGCATCTGTAACATGCTCAAGAACACTTGTCGAATAAACGTAGTCGAATGAATTATCTCCAAATGGAAAAATATATCCATCATACGACTTGAGGTCTGCAATAATATTCAGCTTCTTGATATTTTCCTTCGCTATGTCAAAGAGAACTGGATTTATTTCTATGCCAGAAACTATTGACCCTGCTTCGGCAAAAGCAACAATAAATGTTCCATTACCAAATCCGGCATCAAGAAGGGTCTTGCCTTTCAATTCCCCTGCTCGTTTCTTGAAATCTTCTACAACTTTTTTTGCAACTCGTTCCTTGTCTGCCCAATCTTTCAACAATTTCTCATATTCATACTTGTTTGTATATTCATTGCAGGATTCTACATAGCGCGCCACCTCAAAATTTATCATACCGTTATAATATCAAATAAAGCATCAATGTGGTGTTTGATTGAAAACTTTTCCGCATCACGCTTTACTTTAGTTTCAAGTGCGCTACGCAAACTTCTATCTTCTTGTATTCGAAGCATGGCATGAGATAGAGCTTCCGGATTTTCTCTAGGCACCACAAGGCCATTTTCTCCATTATTAATTAATTCTTTCCCTGCTTCAAAATCAGAAATAATAATCGCCTTTCCAGATACAATCGCTTCAATGAGTACTATTGGTAAACCCTCATATCTGGACGGAAGTATAAAGCAGTCAGCCATTGCCAAAAGATTTGGAATATCTTGTCTGATCCCTAGAAAATTTACTCGCTTTTGGAGTCCCAATCTATCCGCAAGCTTTAAGAGTTTTTCTTTATCTATTCCATCCCCCGCTAATAAAAGCAGCCCTGAGGAGAGTTTCGCAAAAGCTTCAAGTAAAACATCGACCCCTTTTTGAGTAATTAATCTACCGATAAATATGTAAATAAATTCGTCCTTAGGATTAAGTACCTTTCTTAGTTTCTCATCTCGAATATTCAAATATCTCGAAGTATCTACCCCATTATGAAGCACTGAGATCCTGTTATGGCCAATCCCATTACGTATGAGCGATTCTTTTACCGCTTCTGACACCGCTATGATTTTGGTTGAAAGAGATTGAAGAATCCTATCGACAAGAAACATTTTTCTTGTCTTCACAAAGTCGTAAACATTGTGTTCAAATGCCAAGTGAATCCTTACTCCGCAAATACTAGAAGCTATGCGAGTAACGGTATTGGCATGCCATAAATGGCTCATGATAACTTCCGGTTTGCATTCCCAAATAAAACGAACAAGTAAAATCCATGAATGAATACTTAAAAGATTTTTAAAATAAACTTTCTTCCACTTTCCTTGAGAAATAAGACATTCTGAAGCAAGGCTGTTACCTTCTTTTTCATCTTGGAAAGTAATGAGCTCTACATTAATACCCCGACTAATCATTTCATTTATATCATCCACCACTACTCTTTCTGCTCCGCCGATTCCAAGCCTATTTATCGCTATAAGAATCTTTTTCATATCTCCGATACAAGTTTACCCGCAAGGCTTGTAAGACTATGATTTTCAATAACAAAATCCCTAAGCTCCTTCCCATTTTTGCCTTCCAAAATTTTGAGGGCTTGGTTCTTGACGATTACAGCCGTCTCGCATGCGGCCGCTTCTAGAATAGTCTTATCCATACTTCCGGCTGGAGTAAAGTTTACATAAGTCTCATGCGATTGGTAGAGCTTGAGGGCTTCTTCTTGCGTAACAGAGTCCATAAACCGTACTTTGTCAGAAATGTCCAAAGCTCGGCTTTGGACAAGCTCCTCATAATCTTTGTCTTCCGGCAGAGCTGAACCGGCAATAGTAGTAATGCTAAAGTTCTGATTCTTGAGCCAATCAACGAACTCCGAGACTCTTTTTACCGGAGCTATCCTGCCAAGGAAAAGTATTGAATTGGGTATCCTCTCCACGAAAGGATCCGGCTTGAAAAAATCAGTATCTATACCAACTGGCATTTGCACAGCTTTTTTAAATCTTGCTGTATATGATTGAGGTGAAGTGTAAAAAACTTTATTTGACACCAACACGGCAAATTTTGTAACCAATGAACCTTTTGCGTGATTCCTCCATAAATAAATTTTTTTGCCCAAGATTTTCCAAATTTTCCAACCCAATATCACATACTCCTGATTCATATGAACAAAGACAGAATCATAATTATCTTTCTCTCTCCAAATATAGCGGTAGAATCGGAGAGTATATCCTAATTTGTTAAACAGCGAGTGTTTAACATTTGCTTCCTTGCCGAGAGACAAAACCTTAACATTGGGAGGAAGATTATACTCCCCTTTCTCCAAACAGATAACGGTCACCAACTCAAAATGCTTGGCGAACTCTTCAATCCAACGGTGGAAAAAACCCAAGATGGAATCATGGCGGTCAACTTTTTGGGTAATCACTAATAATTTCATTGTTTATCGTTTTTAATTTTGGCAGCCACCTTTTCCCAATCTTTTTTCATTTGGGCCAAATAATCCTCTTTGGAAATAAGCTTTGATTCGAGTGTTCTTTTAAGATTTATTTTCAAATTTTCGCGTTTATGATTGTTTTGGATTAAATCCACAATGCCCATAGCCAAAAGACTTGGATTGCCGACGGGGTAAATATACGCATCCTTGCCGTGTGCCAGCTCATACGCAATACCGACCTTCGTGGTCACGACTGGAAGACCTGACAGACCCGCTTCAACCAAAGCCATGCCGTAACCCTCAAAAACAGAAGTTTGTAAAAAAAGATTAGAGGTCTTGTAATAAGAAGCTATATCTTCTTGCCAACCTTCGAAAGCGATATTAGCTTCTAGCTTCTTGCTTCTAGCTTCTTGCTTCAAATTCTCTTCCTCTGGTCCAGAGCCCACGATGACAAGACCCGTATCAGAAAATCTTTCCCGAACATATTTTAGCGCTTCCAAGGCACTCGACAAATTTTTCTCCGGCGTCAGACGGGCGACGGAAAGTAAAATAAAACGCCAACCAAACTTTGTATGAACATCAAATTTTACGGTAGCGTTCTCAATTCGTTTATGGTCAATATAAATTGGCAAAATCGATATTGTGGCAGCAGTCAAACGATATATTTTGCTTTTAACATTTTCTGTCATAACTCTGACATGATTCGCGCGGTAAAGAATCGGTTTCACCATTATCTTTCTTATGCTGTTCAAAAATCCTTTAAAATAAGGAGAGAATGGGTCAGTATGAATCTGGATCTCAAGCGGTAATTGACATCTCCTTTTCACCATTAAACCCGCCAGACCACACTCAAAAGGATCCTGCGCCGTGATCATAGAATGTCCTCGCATGAACTTTCTATCAAAGATAATCTTTTTGCCAATTCGAGCGGCATCGAGAACGTAAAACCATCGGGAAGAAGAGTTCGTCGGATAAATCCAAATATTTTTAGATAACTGCGCTTCTTTTAATCCCAATGATTTCAGGGCAAAAACGACAATATGAAGCTCTTCCACAATATCTCCATACGCTTTGATTCTCTCTCCAACCGCGCTGCCATGCTCAAAGAGTTTTCTATCAGAACCTATGCTTAAAATCTTTAAATTGTTTTCCATATTTCCAAGTATTTTTCGGCCATATCTTTCCATGTTTGCCGGAGGTCGACTTTCTTCAATTCCTCCACAAATGTTTTATAGCGCCCCTCATCAAGCATTGTCTCCATAGCTCTCATCGACTCCTCTTCATCCAAAGGATTGATAAATATACCACTGGTGGGATAAATCTCACGAAACCCAGTCTCGTTCGTCATAATAAAAGGCTTGTTATAGGCCGCGGCTTCCAGAATGAAATTCGGGCAAATATCAGTAAAGGCAACCGACATTGCTACATAACACGATTTTACCCGACCGAGCACTTGCCAAGGCGGTTCACCGGTAACAATATCCAGTCGGACATCAGGATGCTTCTCGACTATGCGCTTGCCCAATTTTTCTAAAAGCTCGATATTCTTTTCCGGTATGGCTCTGCCGGCCCATAAAAAATTTTTTACCGCTGGCATTTCTCCGTCACTTTTTTTTGGCAAGAAATTCCTAACAACACTAGTTTTATTTTCCGGTATCTTATAAAAATTGCTCCAGATTTTTTTCTGCCACTCTGTGTTAAAGGCCAGATAATCCACTGATCCAATAAGTCTTCTAGTAAAAAATAAAATTAACCTTTCTTTTAAATTGAGACGAGGCATTTCTTGATAAAAAGCCGAGAGAGTTACCCGGCCACTTGTCCTGTTGACATATGCTGACCACAGAAAATCTCCTCCGACCCTAACGATGCACTTTTTAGCCAATATTTTAGACGCAAAAACTGTGGGTACTCCTACACTAAACGTATCGAGCAGAAGAATTTTATCAGACCATATACACGAGGGAAATATTTTCAGGAAAAAATAAATGTGCCGTAATCCTGGAGGCAGCATTTTTTCAACCCGATCATAGGCAACTATTCTTACTTGATTATTAAGAGATTTGAATTCTTCTTCAAGCCTTGGAGCATATTGGAGTGGCCCGCCGATATCATTGCCCGAAAGCCCTGTAGTTATGAGAATTCGCATTCTTATACCTTATCAAAAATTCTGGTTTTCATCTCGTTTGCAATTAAATTCCAATTATACTTTTCTTCGACCATTTTCCGAGCATTTTTTACTACCTGAGATGCGAGTTCCGGATTATTTATGTATTCCATTACCTTCTCGGCAATGCTTTCAGGATTATTTACTTCACAAAAAAGCCCTGTCTCTCCATCTTTGAGAAAATCGACAATCCCGCCGACCGGCGTCGCGATAACAGGCAAGCTGGCGGCCATGGCTTCGATAAACGAATTGCCCATGCCTTCCGATAGGGACGGACGAATAAAAATATCGGCTTGACACAAATACGCAGGAATTTCCTGTGTAGGTATAAATCCCAGAAATTCAACTCTATTTTCTAGCTTCAAGCTTTTGACTCTCGATTTCAACACTCGTTCTAGTGGGCCAATACCAAGAATTTTGAGCGACACGCTTTCTGGTAAAAACTTCATGGCGTCAATAATATCTCCCACAGCGTTTTTCCCCACCAACCTCGATGTCGTTATAAGGACCACATTATCCTTGTCCAAAGCTCGGCTTTGGACATTATTAAATTTAGTAATATCAACTCCGTTTGGTATGACAGCCAAATCCCCTTTGTAACCCATTTGTACCGCCCACTGGGCCAAGAAATTTGAGATAGCTTGAATCTTATCAGCTTTTGTAAAAATTTTTTTGAACAATGGGTATATAAACCAAACTTTTTTCTTTATGTATTGAAGGGAATCGCCTTCTTGCAAAGAAAGTATGTAAGACACTTCGGGAAATCTTAATTTGAAAAAGAGGGCTGCCAAGCCTGCCCAATTGGCCATAATGGCCCAGATAAAGTCGTACGAATGGGTTTTATGCAATTTTATGGCTATAAATAAGGCTTTAAAAGGAAAAAAGTTCTTGGGGGTACTTATGCGGTACACCGTACAATTGCCGAATTTCTCTATAGCCCGATGGTTTTTATCAAAACGAAAAGTAATAATATCAAATTGGATATCAGAGATTCTATCCGTAATCTCTTTGACGGCAATTTCTGCTCCACCAACCACAGGATGATAAGCGAGAGAAAAAATGAGGGCTTTCTTATTTATCCTGAGCGACTTGCCCTGAGTTCGTCGAATGGGAGTCGAAGGACTTGTCGTGTGCATAGTCGAGCTATTTATAGTGAGCATAGTCGAACTAGTTAACATCGAGAATTTTTTTGAGTTCGTCGGGACTTGGACCGGAACTAGGTTCTAAGGGCTTGGGACTAGGGGCTAGCTTTGGATTCTTAGTCGTCGGCTGGTTTCCTATTACCGTTTTTAGGGCGTCGCGCAGATCGGCAATATGCTTAGCATCCGGTTTGCGCTGATTATCGGTTTTTATTTTGATATTTTCAAGAGAAATACTATGAACATATTGCTTCTCGGGTGGCTTAAAAGTTTTGGGTGAAGATTGTGGTGGAGAAGGAGGTCTAGATGGAGGTGGAGATAGAGGCATGTTTTGAGCAAATTTGGGTGGAGGGTTTTTAGTGACTATCCGACCTTCCTCGTGCCAATCGGCTATTTGTTTTTCAACATCGCTTCTGGGTTTTGCAAAAATCTTGCGTGAATGTTCAATTATTTCATCAACATAAGAAATTTGCGGCGATTCTATGGGCGGCAAAGTGGCGGCAGAAAAAGGCTGTGAAGTTACCGAATCTATCATCAGTTTGAGATAGACCTGACGCAATCCTAGGTTGACCAAATCCTCGGCCGTAAATATCGGGGCAAATTCTTTTTCTAAAACATCAGCATCATAAGCTCCGACGCGGAAAACTATCATGGTGCCGACATTACCAAAGACGGCATCACGCACCTCTTCATCCATCTGCTCTATATACTGATGAGCCATGGTTAGATTAAGCTTATATTTGCGAGCTTCGGATAAAATATCGGCAAAAGACCTGTCGGCAAAGGATTGAAATTCATCCACGTAAAGATAGAACTGGGGAAGCTTTGACAGAGCCGTAGCGTTTTCATCTGCACGAGACATGGCGGCCAAATATATCTTGGTGATAAGCATTGAACCCAAGAGGCGAGCGTTGCCTTCCCCCACTCTGCCTTTGGACAAGTTGACTATCATGATCTTCTTTTCGTCCATTATCCTGCGAACATCAAAACTTGATTTAGGTTGCCCGATAATGTTCCTTATTAAAGGATTGCCGGCAAACTGACCGATCTTGTTTTGAATGGCCGGAGTAGCTTCTGAAGCATATTTGTCCGTATATTTAGCGTATTCATCGACCCAAAAACTTTTAACCGATATGTCGGTAACATTAGCCACAACCTTGTTGCGAAACTCTTTATCGGTGTACATACGATTCACCGCGAGAAGCGTTGCCCCGGGATATTCAAGTAGAGCGAGAAGGGTGTTTTGAAGAATATAAGCCATGCGCGCGGACCATGCATCTTCCCATATTTTTTCGAAGACGGACATGAGTCCGTTGACCACTAAGTGCCGCTTGTTTGCCCCGACATCTTCCATGATATTAAACGAGACCGGATAATCCATATCAAAAGGAGCAAGGTAAAGCACATCTTTGATACGCTCCTTGGGCACATATTCAAGAAGTTTCTCCGCCGTGCCACCATGAGGATCGATAAAAGCAAGACCGTTGCCGCTTTGAATATCCTGGATAGCCATGTTCTCCAGAAGCGTAGATTTACCCATGCCGGTTTTGCCGATAACATAGACATGTTTGGATCGGTCTTTGGACTTGATGCCAAATTTCTTGCGGGTATGCCGTGAATCCGTCTCGCCAAAATATGTTACTTTATTTTGATCATCCATCCTTTTTCTTAATTATACCCCACTTCGCTCCTAAAAGGAGCTTCGCGGCACAAGCAATAAAAATGATATATCCTGATATAAGCACCGAAACTATAAATATCAGATTTGAGCATACTCTTGAGAAAATTCTCTATGATATAGTCTTAGCAAGATTTTATGAAAATCCTATCAGAGCTTATCAACGATTTAGAGATAATAAAAATTGATGGTGATACCAGTAAGAATATTTCATCCGTTCATTTTGATTCTCGACACCAAGAAAAACAGTCTGCCTTTGTAGCCATAAAAGGATCATCACAAAACGGGCATAACTTTATAGATGAAGCTATTCGAAATGGCGCGACAACGATTGTTTATCAAGAAATGGACCAGAAAAAACTTACTGACATTACTTATATTCGGGTCAAAGACAGCCGAATAGCCTTAGCTTCATTGGTTCAAAATTTTTATGATAATCCCTCGAAAAAACTCAGGCTTGTAGGTGTGACAGGCACAAACGGTAAAACAACCACTGTCACCGTGCTTTTTCAATTATTTAAAATACTTGGATATCCAAGCGCTCTTTTTTCTACCATAGAAAATAAAATAAACGATCAAACATACGTGTCTTCCGGAACCACGCCCGATCCTGTAACTTTGACTTCTTTTCTTAATCAAGCTGTCAACCATGGCTGCCAGTATGCTTTCATGGAATGCTCCTCGCATGCTATTGACCAGAAAAGAATCGCCTTCCTCAATTTTGCCGGAGCAATATTGACAAACCTGACACATGATCATCTCGATTACCACAAGACCATGAAAGCTTATGGTGAATCAAAAAAAGCATTTTTTGATGCCTTGTCGGAAGATGCCGTGGCTGTGACAAATCAAGATGAAGACATTAATGACTATATTTTAAGCGAAACCAAAGCAAAAAAATATTTCTTCTCTCTTAAAAACATTGATATGAGTCAGAGCATGGAGGGTTTAAGATTCAGATATGATGGAGAAATATTTACCACCAAATTAATAGGTACTTTCAATGCTTACAACATTGTCGGAGCCTACATTCTTGCGAAATTATTTGGAATATCCAAACATGATTTAATACAGGCCATTCCTCTCGTTCGGCCACCGGCTGGGCGCATGGAAATATATAAATCAAAAACTAATGTATATGGAATCATAGACTATGCCCACACTCCGGACGCGCTTGAACAGTCCTTAAATACGGTAAGAGAGATCGCGCCGAGAGACGCGAAAATTATCACAGTTGTCGGGTCGAGTGGTCAAAGTGATTCATTGAAGCGTCCGCTAATGGGAAAAATAGCTTATGATTTGTCAGATTACATCGTTTTCTCATCTGATAACCCCAGAAATGAAGACCCTGAACAAATTTTAAAAGATATGATCAGAGATCTGCCATCGAACAATGACAAGTACGTGCGCGAAAGCAACAGAAAAAAAGCGGTCGATCTAGCATACGAGCGCGCCGCACCGGGAGATGTCATTTTTCTGGCCGGCAAGGGACATGAAAATTATCAAATAATAGGAGAGCAGAAAATTCCTTATTCCGACAGAGAAGAGTGGAAAATTAGAGCTCAATAAAAACCCGTCTATTCATTTGGCAAAAGAGCTTCTTTTGTATATTTGTTGGCCGCATTCCACAATACCCACGATGTCAGACCGACATCGTAAGTGGCTTGGATTTGGGCTCGAACTTTGTCCGGTCCATAGGTAGCGCCGAGATGGAAATCCTGGAGCCAAGGGCGCAATTTGGAACGGGGTGTGGTCGTGGCACCATTAGAATCAACACTAAAAAATCCGTTTGAAATATTCCAGGCTCGTTCGCGTTCTACTCCCTTTGTCATAGCAATTTTGATCACTTGATAAGGGTGTTCAGCCGGCTTCACAAAACCATTCCAGTAAGCCGGGTAGTGCGAGGGATAAACCATCGGGCTCACATAATCAAAATATGGCAGAGCGTTCTCCAGCAATTGGCCGATACCCATATCATTCTCAACCGTTGTGGTCATGCCAAATAAATCTACCGATATTTTTACGCCCACATTTTTCATATTGTCGTGCAAATATTTAAAAAAGCTTTTAAGTATTTCAGCTTTGGTCATTAGCCTAGATGATTGAGTAGAGGAGGCCTGCCCCGTACCAGAGCTTTGCTCTTGGTTCGGGGTCCATGAGTACGAGACATCTTTCAAATTGCCATCCGAAGGATAGCGAACATAATCGTAGTTAATTTCATCAAAACCGAAAGCATATGCTTCTTTCGAAATATTGACAACATATTCCCAATATGGCTTCGCGCCGACATCGATGAAAGAAAGGCCCTTAAAATCTTTCCATATTCCACTATTGCTGGCTTTTTTTACGGCCAGCTCCGGAAAAATCTGGGTATATGACGCATCTTGAAAAACGGAAATACGACCTATAACGTATATTTCGCTTTCGTGCAGTTCTTCAATGAATTCCCGCAAATCATTAACGAGACATCCACCACTTGAGGCAACTTTAGGAAAATTATTAGGAAATGATATCTTGCCGCTCTCACCCTTAATGTCTATGATGATGGCATTAAGCTCCGTTGTTTCGATCAGATTCTTTAGATCAGTACGCCAAGCTGGAGTGCCGGCGACACATGCTGTCATATAGAGTGCCTTGAGTGGTTCAGGTGTCTCAATATGCACTACAGATTTTGACACAAGCCCGGTTGAGCTTGCCGTAGATTCTATAACAGACCCCGTAAAAGAGACCGCCGACGATATATAAGTCGTGGAAAGAAATGAGGGCAAGGAAAATGCCAATAAAAAAATAGCCGCCCCCATCACAAAAATTAAGATGAGACTGCCTAATAATTTTGACATATTACTGACGGTCTTGATTGTTCGCTTGAACTTCAGACGCTTCTTCCTGAATTTCAATTTCTTTGTGCCTATAAACCTGACGCCTTTGAGCTTTAGCTTTGAGAGTGAGATATTTGTCTATGCTCGCCCATACCGATAATATGACTATTAGCATGCCAACTATCACCTGAAAAAACATTTCCCATACTCGTGGAAAACCCAAAAAAGGCTGCAGAGCAACAAGGACTCCGAGGACAACAATAATTCTATTCTTGGGCATTTAAATATTATAACAGCTTGCCCTGAGATGAGTCGAATGGGTGCGCACACCAGGGGTCGAACCTAGGACCTTTCGAGTGAGAAAGCGTGGGACGCTTTCGCAAGACCTTTTGAGATATTTTTAGATAAATTTTATACCGGGCTTCGTGCGCGCACTAGGGGTCGAACCTAGGACCTTTCGAGTATCAGTCGAATGCTCTACCAACTGAGCTATGCGCGCACGAAGCCAATTACGATTTATTTAAAAAATATCCAAAAGGTGTACAGTTCCTGTAAGGAATCATCGGCTCCCCGACTTTATGTCGGGGCTGAGCTATGCGCGCGCCAATTTTGTTTACAAAATTGAGCGTCCCGATGGATACTCTCTGAGGGACTTGGAGCCAACTATAGCAAAAACACGCCTCTCAAACAAACTCCCACACCTACTTTGTCATTGCACTTTGTGCATGATGAAATCGATGACAAAGTAGGTGTGGGAGTAAACAAAAAAGGTGGTGGCTTTTACGACACTAAAGCCGTAATAAAGCCACCACCTTAGAAACTAACTAAATAAATCAAACAACCACCTCCATGGCGCATGCCAGAATGGCATGTACTCGACATTCGAGCCCATTGCCATTTCGGCCAATGACCATACGCCGATTGTCACATAAACAATAGCAATTAGGAGAATAGCTTCAAAAGCTCCAACTTTCATGTTAACCTCCCTGTTTGAATTAATATTTCTACTTTTATTGTATCACACAATAATGAATTTTGTCAAGCATAAAACCCGCCAAAAGCGGGGTTTATGCTTGCCCCGTACCGAGCTTTGCTCTGGTTCGGGGTATCGTTCTCTATTTTGTTCCGTTTTATCGCGCCCAAGCTCGAAGAGCACAGGCGGATGGGGTCTTTCCCCAAGCAGACCACTTTTAGGACCGTGATCACTTGTCCTCTCGCCTCGCTTTCGCGAGGCAGAATCAACGCTTTAAGCCATCTTTATTCAAGACGACGATTTCAAATTGAATTACTCCACGAGCAGCTTCCGCTACCCGTGCCTTGTTACGACTTAGTCCTTGTTATTGAGTTTACCGTAGGCTCACATATGTGAGACTTTGAGTACTCCCAACTTCCCTGACTTGACGGGCGGATTTCACTTCTTGGAACATTGTGAATCCCCACGTAGCAAGCGGATTTCCCGCACTACGCGAGTCCAACAGTTTTTCGATTCATCATCGATTTAAGTTCTCTAATTTGTGCTATACCTGATTCAGTAAAATGAACTCTACTTTTTACAAGCTCGGCAATTTTACAGAAAATCTGGAAACTAGCGTTTTTAGAATAACTTTGAAGAGGATGCTGCCTGAAAAACGGAATAATTGTGTCAAAAATATCTGATTGTGCACTGACTGTGTATCTATAGCATTGGCAGTGATTTGCTCTTTGCTCTTTCTGGAAATACACAGCTCCACAACCAATCGTATTTTTAACTTTTTCCAAAAGCTTTTTATCTTTCTCTTGCATTTTCAAGTGAAAATGCAACTGAACTCTAAAACCACTTTTGTATCGAGAAGACTGGCCTATATTTACATAAAAACAACCTTCTCCATCCGTTAACCCCACAACATACTCATTCGAAACTATTGGCTTAGTCCTTCCCATACATAAATCATATCATGACTTGACGCATAGTACTACGACACAGCTGACTTCTCTTGTGCATAACTTTCCACTAACACAAGAGATCTCCTTGGGTCATTTGTCATTCTTTTCCGGGCATCCTAATCGAGACTTTTCTAGGCACTTCCCCCAGACTCACCGCTGGGGTCGCGCATCTCTTTTTTGATCAGGCTGTCTTTTGTTACTAGGATCCTTCAGTCCACACCTCGCGGCAGAGGACTTACCCTTTCGCTATTTCCATATCACTATGGAAAGTTGGACTTTAACCAACTAGACCTTGACAAACTGCCAAGCGCATTTAATTTTGAGTACAAGACTTGAGAACGTATTCACCGCGGTATAGCTGACCCGCGATTACTAGCAATTCCGGCTTCAAGGGGTCGAGTTGCAGCCCCCTATCCGAACTGGCGCCGCTTTTCTTAGGATTAGCTCGGGGTTACCCCGTCGCAACCTGTTGTAGCGGCGATTGTATTATGCGTGTAGCCCAAGGTATCAAGGGACATGCTGACCTGGCGTCATCCTCGCCTTCCTCCCCCGCTGGAGAGCGCCTTACAGGCGCGAATAACGAATTAGGAATAAGGAATTATGAATGGAATTTCTCCTGATTCATTATTCATTATTCATTATTCATCTCCGCGCACCGAAGATGCGCTCAAGCGGGGGCAGTCTCGCCAGACACTTGTAACTGGCAACGAGGGTTGCGTTCGTTACCCCACTTAAGGGAACAATTCAAATCACGAACTGACGACGGCCATGCATCACCTGTCTAGCTGTCCTTGCGGACGACACACGTTTCTGCGTGTCTTCACCTAGATTTCTAACCTTGGTAAGGTTCTTCGTTCAACATCGAATTAAACCGCATAATCCACTGCTTGTGCAAGTCCCCGTCTATTCCTTTGAGTTTTAGCCTTGCGGCCGTACTACCCAGGCGGTCAACTTAACGCGTTAGCTTTGCCTCTCAGAGGGTTGATACTCCGAAAAGCTAGTTGACATCGTTTAGGGCGTGGACTACCGGGGTATCTAATCCCGTTCGCTACCCACGCTTTCGTGTTTCAGCGTCAGAAATGCGCCAGTGAATTGCCTTCGCTTTTGGTGTTCCCCATGATATCAACGGATTTCACCCCTACACCATGAGTTCCATTCACCTCTCACATCCTCAAGTTTGGCCGTTTCCTCCACAAGTCTCGAGTTGAGCCCGAGATTTTAACAGAAGACTAACCATACCGCCTACACACCCTTTACGCCCAATGATTCCGGATAACGCTTGGGGTACTCGTATTACCGCTGCTGCTGGCACGAGTTTAGCAACCCCTTATTCATGAAGTACTATCAATACCGACGTAAACGTCGCTACTTTCTCCTTCATAAAAGATGTTTACGTCCCTAGGGACTTCATCCATCACGCGGCGTCGCTCGATCAGGCTTTCGCCCATTGTCGAATATTCTCGGCTGCTGCCACCCGTAGGTGTATGGGCCGTGTCTCAGTCCCATCGGTGGGGGTCACCCTCTCAGGTCCCCTAAGTGTCATAGCCTTGGTAGGCCATTACCCTACCAACTAGCTGATACTCCACAGGCCGTTCCGTAAGCGGATTGCTCCTTTGATATCTCTACCACATCCCGTATTACCCCGCCTTTCGGCGAGCTATGCGAGACTTCCGGGGACGTTCCTATGTATTACTACCTCGTTTGCCACTGCCCGCTACCACTTTCTTGCGAAAGAGATAAGAGCCGTTTAACTTGCATGCCTCATCCACGCCGCCAGCGTTCATCCTGAGCTAGGATCAAACTCTAAATTTTAATTTCATTAAATTTTACCCCGAGCGTAGTCGAGGGGTAGTATCTTTTCGATGTTACTCGATACATACAACCCTTCGACAAGCTCATGGTTAAAATTTCTAAGAAATTTTAACGGAACAAAAGAGAAAACGATATTTTCTTTCTTGCTCACTCAAGATCCTATTTAGCCCGCCATAGCATTTCGCTACAGCGAGTAGAATAAACATTGACTTACTTGCGCCCTCCATAATTAAAAACTACGGAGGGTTTATGTTCTCAAATCATTCAATTTTCAATGAACTCGATATGTCATTACTTTTGAAAAGCTAAGACAGCCCAGTCTCAACGACGGATTTATTCGTAGTTAAGACGTGGGAATAAGTATACAGATAACAAATTCAGAGTCAAGGACCTGTAACTTGTTATTTTTTCGTTCCTGAAGCGGACAATTTATAAAAAGTAACCAAAAGCGGCGACGCAAGAAAAATAGACGAATAAGTGCCAACAACTGTGCCGATCATCAAGAGCAGAACAAAATCTTGCGTCACTCCGGAACCAAGCCAATAGAGAACGGCAAGCACAAGAAGGATGGTCAGAGAAGTATTGATGGAGCGGGCCAAGGTTTCCGTAACAGAACGGCCCACGACATTTTCAAACGGTTCGTTAGTTTGCCTTTCATGATTAAAGCTTAAATTCTCTCTCACACGATCAAAGACTACGATGGTGTCATTAACGGAATATCCAAGAATAGCCAAAAGCCCCGTGACAAATAACAGATCAATTTCAAGACCATAAAAAATACCTAGCAACACGAAGATACCGGTAGGAATAAACACATCGTGTGCTAGAGAAATTATCGTTGCCAGGGCATACTTCCAAGAAGAAACGGGTTCAGAAATTTTTCTAAAAGCGAAAGCGACGAACAAAACGATCATAATCACTACCACCGATACGGCAATGAGAGCCTTTTTCTCTAACTGGCTTCCCGCTATCGGACCGACAGTATTGGAGCGCTCGAGCGAGGGCATATTTTCACCATCTTGAGGCAACACAGAGACAAGCATGGAACTCTCTTCATGAGAGAGTTCGTGCGTACGGATAATATAGTTTGACTCTCCGGAAGGGCGGACGGAAAAAGAGCCAAAACCGAGAGAAGTAACGGCTATTTCTATGCCCTCTTTCGAGGGACGCTCGGTGGTGTAACCTACTTCAGTAATAGTACCTCCTCGAAAATCTACGCCCAAATTAAGTCCGTAAAAATATAACAAGAAAAGCGACCCTATCGTCATAACTCCGGAGATGATAAAAAATATTTTTCTGTATTTTATGATACTCATGAAATTCCGTTACCAAATAATTTTCTCTTAAAAGGAGACTCTTTTGAAAACATGAGAGACAGAAGAAAGGTGCGGGTGACAACAATGGCCGAAAGCATTGATATGCCGACCCCCAGACCAAAGGTGAGAGCAAAACCCTTTACGCCCGCAGTACCAAGCCAAAAAAGAATCACAGCGGTAATAATAGAAGAGATATTGGAATCTCTAATGGCCGGCCACGCGCGCGCAAAACCTTCTTCTATGGCAGTTTTGACATCCTTGCCTTTTTTAAGTTCTTCTTTGGCCCGTTCAAAAATAAGAATATTGGCATCGACAGCCATGCCGAGAGAAAGAATGAACCCTGCGATACCGGCTGCTGTAAGCGTCACTGGAATAAGCTTAAAGAGAGCGAGTAGTACCAGTATATAGAAAATCAAAGCGATGCTTGCCACAAGACCGGGCACTCGATACCACGCGATCATGAAAACAGAGAGAAGAATAAGACCAATTATGCCAGCCCTGACTCCGGCAGAAAGTACCTCTTCTCCGAGAGTGGCCCCCACGGTTGCCGATGTGGCAAGTTCTATCGGTACAGGCAAGGCTCCATAGTTAAGGTTCCGCACTACCTCTCTTACCTCTGTCGCGCTGAATGTTCCTGTGATCTGCGCGTTACCATCTGAAATCTCATCAATAATTACCGGAGCAGAAATCACGGTGCTATCGAGAATGATAGCTAAAATTTCCCCCTTATTTTCTCTTGTAATCTCGGCAAAAAGATCAGCGCCTTCACTATCAAATTCCAGAGCGACAAGCGGAGAGCCTGTATTGTGATCAAACTCCACTCTGGCGCGCGAAAGATATCTTCCGGTTAGACCGGTGGAAATAAATAACTCATCAACGGAAGCGTCCGGATTTTCTTCAAGTATGGCTTCGGCATCGGGATTGGCTAAACGAAATTCAAGAATGGGAGTCTCGCCTATGAGCTCGATCGCCTTCTCCAAATCAGTGACTCCGGGTAAGCCTATGATCAGCCTGTCTTCCTGATTGCCTGTTATCAAACCGGCTCTCTCCGTTTGGATCATCGGCTCGGAAACACCGAAAATATTCACTCTTCTCTCCATCACTTCCTTGAGACTCTCCATGGCATCTTGAGGATCATCAACTCCGGAAGTATCGGCCGTATAGACAAGCTCTGTTCCCCCCACAAGATCAAGACCAAATTGAAAAGGAAATCTAGAGCCTTCCCGCTCGCTTTTGACCACAAAAAAAGCCAAAAGGGCTATAGCAACAACAAAGAGAAGAGATAGCCAGATGGATTTATTCATTTTAGAGTATCGGCATTATGGCAGAATTTCTATCGACCAGCAATAGAAGCGAGTGTCTTGAGAGTTCTAAGAGCGATTTTAATATCTAGAAAAAAGGAGCGATTTTTAATGTAATAAAGATCATAAGAGAGCTTTTGGGCTGTTTCAAAAGCATCAAATCCGTGATGGGGATGTTTGTCTTGATAAATTTGCGCCCAGCCGGAGAGGCCCGGTTTAATAAGGTGACGAACATTATAGTAAGAAATTTCACTGCTGTAACGCTTAACCGCTTCCGGAAATTCCGGACGCGGTCCGATGAGAGACATATCTCCCTTCAGTACATTCCATAATTGCGGGAATTCGTCCAAGCGTGTTTTTCGAAGAAAGTTGCCGACTTTTGTCACCCGATTCGTCAAGCCCTTGTTTTGCCAGTCGCCATTGTCGTTAAAAAGCATGGTGCGAAATTTCAGGATGCGGATGATGCGATTATTAAGTCCAACACGATCTTGATAGTTAAAGACCGGGCCTTCATCTTCCATCATCATGGCTATCAAAATAAAAGGATAGACCAGAACAGGGATGACAAGGAGCGGAATGGATATTAAGATGTCCATCAAGCGCTTCAAAATATCATAGCCTCCGCGCGGGCCGGTCGAGATGTTCTCTAAAAACCAGCTGTAGTTAAGAAGCGACAAGGGCACCCTGTTAAATATGTCTTCGTAGATTTTATGCATATCTATAAAATTTATCTTGGAAAAGATCAGACTATAAAAATGCGGCAGAGCGGGATCGACATTTTTATCTTCAAGATCAATGACAATGACAGCGACATCTTCGGAATAAATATGGGAAATGATCTCGTCCCAGAAACCTTTCTCGAGAGCGCAATTAAGATCAACGGAGGAAATAAATTTTATATTGTAGATTGAATTATTATTGACTTCTTCAAGCAATTCTTTCATTTCGTCTCCGGAGCCGATAAGAACGGCGTTATTGGGACGGCTGTGGCCAATAACAAAATAACCGTATATCCTCCAAGTAAGGATCAATATGAATGACACTAAAAGATATATGAACAGTATTGTTTTGGGCGTGATACCAAAGAAAGGTATGAGATAGAAAAAAACCACAGCCAATACGGAATTCGTAATTTGAGTACTGGCAAGAATACTCGGCAGTTTTGATTTTAAAATGGCCGTATGTTTCTCATATAAACCGGCTATGTAAAAAACCAGAATCCATAAAACAAAAAGGACGCTAAAAGGCACCAAGTGCGTCAAGAACAAATCATTGGACGGCACTTCCAAATTTCGTATCAGTAGAGAGAGCCAAAGGGCGGCTACAAAAAAAATGAGATCCCCCAATAAGAGGACAAGAGACTCTTTCCTATTAAGCAAGCTCATAAGCGTGCATTATACAATAAAACCATTATAATGACCATATACTAGCTTCTAGGTTCCCTGCCTTGCCGGCAGGCAGGTAGCTGCTAGCTTCTAGTTTAATGAAGATACTATACGGTATTACCAAATCAAATTTTGGAGGCGCCCAGCGCTATGTCTATGAGTTGGCAGACGAAGCAAAAAATAAAGGATTCGACGTTTCAGTACTCTGCGGTAGAGCAGAAAACGACAAAACCTCGGACAATCTGCTCATCAAAAAATTGGGGGTTCAAAATATCAAGGTCACTCCCATCGACGGTTTACAGAGGGATATTTCTTTCACTAAAGAAATATCATCCTTCTTTCAAATTCTGAAAATAATAAAAAACGAGCGGCCTGATGTATTCCATATCAATAGCTCAAAAATGGGCGCCCTTGGCGCAATGGCCGGCAGACTGGCCGGAATAAAAAATATCATCTTTACGGCACATGGTTGGGCCTTTAACGAACCCAGGCCTTTATGGCAAAAGATTCCTATTAAATTTTTCGCATGGCTCACTATTCTATGCACCCATAAAACTATCTCTGTGTCGGAGAAAATAAAAAAAGATATGGAGAGATGGCCATTCACAAAAAATAAGCTAGTCGTGATTCATAACGGGATGTCAAGGTTCAACCTTGCTCAACGTGAAAACGGATCATTCACGGTTGGAACGATTGCAGAATTACATAGGATCAAAGGTTTGGACATATTGCTTATAGCCTGGAACAGGTTTATAAAAAAGCATCAGGCTAAACTTGTCATAATCGGCGAGGGTGAGGAAAGAAAAAATCTTGAAAATATGGCTCAAAAATTAGGTATTTCTGATTCTGTAATTTTCAAAGGATTTGTAGATAACGCCCGTTCGTTTCTCTCTAACTTCGATATTTTCTGCATGCCCTCCCGTTCTGAAGGAATGCCTTATGCTCTTTTAGAAGCCGGCTTGGCAAAACTTCCTGTAATAGCAAGCGCTGTTGGCGGTATCACTGAAATTATAGAAAATGGCCAGAACGGCATTCTGGTAGAACCGGAAGATGCCGAGACAATTTTCTCCAGCCTTATTCTATTGACGGAAGATAAAGATTTGAGAGAGCGTCTCGGCACAAATTTAAAGGCATCAATAGAAGAAGAATTCTCTTTTGAAAATATGGTTCGAGAAACATTTAAGCTCTATAATTAAGAACCTTAAGATAGAGACTAGGGTCTCGGCCCTTGAGAATGTCGTTTCAGACTACTAAGTATGCCCAATGCAAACCACTCTGTTAACAAATGAGACCCGCCATAACTCATTAACGGAAAAGTGATGCCTGTCACTGGTAAAACACCGATATTCATGCCCGCATGAATAGCCACATGAACCGAAAACCAGATAACGACGCCAAGGCCAAAAAAAGTCTCAAAATTCGTGGCGGCTTGCTCAGCATTATTGATAAGCCTAAACAATAGTAATAAAAATATAGAGAGAAGAGAGACAGCTCCGATAAAACCCCACTCCTCGGCAAAAGATGCGAAGATAAAATCTGTCTGATACTCGGGTAGAAATCGCAATTTTGACTGACTGCCTTGTCCAATGCCCTTGCCCAACAGTTCACCGGAGCCAACGGCAATAGTTGATTGATAAGCGTTATATCCGGCTCCTTGGACATCGGCAAGAGGGTGGATGAAAGAAATTATGCGCGCTTTCTGATATGGCGCAAAGATAAACATCCAAAGAAACACCGAGGTAATGATACCCAGACCTATCACGACGGCAAGATGTTTCTTGGAAATACCGGACACAAGTATTATGCCGAACCAGATGCTGAGAATAATGATAGCCCCGCCAAAATCCGGCTGCAGAAAGACCAAGAAAAAGACAAGGAATGCATAGATGCCGGATACCAGAATATGCCGCAAATTTTTTATCTCAATATGTCGGCGGGAAAAATATTTCGCAAGTATCATAACGATCACAAGCTTAGCCGGATCAGACGGCTGAAAGGCAAAAAATCCGAACTGGAACCAGCTTTGCGAACCTCTGGTAATCTCTCCCAAGAGTAAAAGCGTTATAAGTAAGAGAAGCGTACCGATAAAAATCGACACCAGCACTTTAGTCCGGCGCAAAAATCGCCAATCAACGGCAGTAGCGACAAAAAACACTGAAACTGATAAAAGAAGCCAGATGCTCTGACGAAAGAAAAAGGAATTTCCGCCGGAAAATGAGTTCATTGTCACAAGGCCGGCCAAGGAAATAAGAACTGCTGGCACAAATATATACCAATCAACATATATCCTGTCTCTAAATTTGATTATGGACTCGGTCATTTATAGTGAGCAAGGTCGAACTATCTAAGAAAACTTTTGTTTGGAAGGATTCGCATATAAATATCTATCACGGCCGGAGTTTTTTTGCAGATTTTGGTTGCGATCTGATTATAAATATCGTTAAGTTCTTCAGTCGAAGGGGCAAAATAGGCATCATTTAGAGCAGATGCAAGCGTTCTTAAGAGATTCATATCAACATCCTTGCCGAGACCAATGGTATAGATACCGATATCATCTCTCTTAGCGATCTCCGCAGATTCTAGAGCATAAGTTTCTGGATATTTACTTATTCCCGCCCTTACTGGCAAAGTCGGCGTTCCGTCTGTAAGAAGTACCAAAGCCTTGCCTGTATTCTCGCGATGACGAACTGAATTTAATTCTGCCCTGGCGGATAAAATTCCAGCTCCTATATTCGTATTTTGGAGACTTTCTGTCGCAATAGAAATAGCGTTGATTGTTTTATGGATAGTATCAAGATCAACGCCTAATTCCGCGTCAATAGGATTGCTTGCTTCATTGGCGAAAGAAATGAGAGTGTAGCGATCATTTATGCCCAATTGGTTGATAAAATATCGCGCGGTATTCTTTACTTCAGTCAGGGGTTGTGGAGGATTATTTCCCAAAAAGGCCATGCTACCGGAACGATCGATGACTAGCGCGACATCAACCGGAAAACTACATATGTCTTCTTTAATATTAAAAGGTGCCGGCCAATTAAAGACCACCGGCGACGAAGCTCCCTTAGGAAGGTCCTCCACAAAAGTTTTTGACGCGGCTATCAAATTGCCGTCTTCGCCGGAAACAAGTACCGTAAGTTCAATATTGGAAACATGATCTTGTGAATTATTTACAAGCATTGCGCTGACTCTGGGTGCTATGTCTTCTCTGGTAAGGACGGCATCTCTCGCCACAATGTCTTTAAATGTTTTGGTGTTCCTTTGCCATATGAATGAATCTGTGTGCCATTCAAGAGTCACGCGAATAGGATGACGCTCTCCCATATCTATCGGACCTTCAAAAACAATAAACGGACCGTTACTGGGCACAAAAACCTCAGACTCAATAGTTTTCACAGGAATGAAAGACGACTCCTCAAAAAGATTTATAGTGTATCGGGCATGGAGAATTTCAGCCAAGATGTTGGGATTCTCGGCTAGAGCGACTACATTATAAACACCCGGCCTTGTTTCAAGAACACGCGGATCTCCCTTGGAAATAAGCGGTAATGTTTGATCGGTACAGATAAGCTGGCATGATCCGCCACAATCTATACCGGTCTCATCACCATTCTGTTTGCCGTCAAAACATGACGGCGCTTGATAAAATAAAAAGAATAGAGGCATCCCCACTAAAACGATCAGCGTTAAGAAAATAAGAGAAAATATTACTCTTTTGCGTTTAACAGACCATTCATTCATAGACTATAGTTTACCTCCACACCCACATTTATACCAAATATTTATAGGCTTAGAGAACAATAAGAAAGCGACAACTAAAAATTTAATACTAAGTTCTGGCGACTAGTTTACCTCGCCTGAACTAGGCGGGGCGAGCTTTCGCGTTGCCACCATCATCGCTTCAACTGGGCTTAACCAGCCCGAACGTGCCGTTCGGTACGGGCGGGCTTCCGTGTCCCCGAAGGAAAACTTTTGATTAGATTGATTGAACGCTTAGTCTTGGCGATTACCTACTTTCCCTTTGCAAGTATCATCGGCACTACAGAGCTTAACTTCCGTGTTCGGAATGAGAACGGGTGTGACCTCTGCGTCAAATCACCAAGACTAAATTTTCAATACTTAAAAACAAAAAATTCGATACGCTAAAATACCTATAAATTTGGTATTTAAATTGATTTCATTTAGCAGGACAGATCCGCCCTTAGGCGGAAAGTAAGTGATTCCTATGTTTCCTAATAGGATTCGAGCAATTAGTACGCCTCGGCTCAACACCTTACGATGCTTACACCTGGCGCCTATCAACCTAGTCATCTCCTAGGGCTCTCAACGATTCCTAATCTTGGGGTTGGCTTCATTCTTAGATGCTTTCAGAATTTATCCATGCCCGACTTAGCTACCCTACGGTGCCCTTGGCAGGACAGCAGGTACACCAGAGGTCGGTTCAACTCGGTCCTCTCGTCGCGTTATTCCCCTATCACTAGGAGCGCAGACTATATCTTCATCCTTCGACAAGCTCAGGACAAGTCCCTAACTTGGATAGGATGTTGGCGTATTACCTGTACGAACTGTCGCTTTCAAAGAAGCGATTCCTTTCTGTACAAGTCCGTCATTTGATTTGAGTCAAATGAACAAGTCGTTACGGGGTCAAACCTAAAATTAATTTAACTAATTTGTATAAACACCAGAACTCCATGATTCAGGCTGATCGCTAGAAAATCATAGTAGGGATTAAATAAATAACCCAATGCTGTAATTAGCATCGCCACACCAAAGAATACTATTGCTGTCCAAACTAATTTCATTTTATTTTAGATCGACTTCCCACGGTATGGTCTTGTTTCTGTCTAGTCCTCAAGTAAGTTACCTTACTATTGTACCACTGCCTACGGACTAGGCTGGCAGTAGTTATCAACAGACCAAACGCCCACAAGATTTCACCGTTATAGCCACTTTGTCATCACAGATTACTCCGTGAAGTAGCAAAATTTACTAGAGTCAAATCCCCTCAAGAATCGAACGCCTGCAGTAGATAGGAGTCCAACCTGTCTCACGCTTGTTTCCACTTATTACTAAGTGCAATGGACTATATATTCATCCTGACTTATCAGGATGTTCAGCATATAGTCTCTACGGGTTCACGAATTTTCCTTTTCTTAGAGTAATTTAACTCCCTAAATTGGTCAATTTTCTTCATCAAAACATTAAAATCTTTTTGAGTTTTTATATCTTGTCTTAATTTCATTACCTCAAGCACTAATTCGGCTTGTGGTTTTTTCATAACAAGGTAATTTTTTATATACAAGAGAAATTCTTTGATTTCTTCCTGTTTTGAAATAGTGTATTCCAATATGCCATCTTTCCTAATTCTCATTATTCCATACGGCATCAGATTGCACACTTTCTCAAACTCTTCTCTATGCTTTTCTGATTGAAAGAAAGCAACATATGCAACCATTTGGTATCCAAACCTATAAGTAGAGTTTGGTTTCAAACGTACATAAATACTTCCATCTCCATCAAGAAAGCCTGCGAGATAAGATTTCTGTTCTGACGAAAGATTTTTCATGATTCCCTCGGTATTATCCTAACACATGTTGGGTTAGGATTCCACCGATATCAGCTGACTTGCCACCTACTATTACTAGTAAATGCCGCCGTGATTGGTTGAATCTCTCCTCTAGTCCTAGGGATTCAGATTGTTCAAATTATGATTTATCACAACCTGAACGGTCTGAACCCAGCTCGCGTAACTTTTTAAATGGCGAACAGCCATACCCTTGGAAGCTTCTCCACCTCCAGGATAAGTTGAGCCGACATCGAGGTGCCGAACTGCGCCGTCGCTATGGACGCTTAGGCGCAACCAGCCTGTTATCCCCAGGGTAGCTTTTATCCGATAATCTCCGGCCGCCTCTAATGCGGACCGTCGGTTCACTATGCTCTGCTTTCGCACCTGCTTGGCATGTACGCCTCGCAGTCAAGCCAGCTTATGCCATTACACTATCGGCACGGTTTCCATTCGCGCCTAGCTGACCTTAATAGACTCCTCCGTTACTTTTTAGGAGGATAGCGCCCCACTAAAACTGCCCGCCAGATACTGTTTCTCGCCGTTTTTTCCGTCGAGGTTAGAATTTACAATCTAGAAGAATGGTATTTCACTGATGACTCCATCCCGACCGAAATCGGGACTTCAAAGTCTCCCATCTATGCTACGCATCGTGACCGTAAACTCAATATCAAGTTGCAGTAAAGCTCCTGGGGTCTTTTCGTCTAACTGCAGGTAACCGGCATCTTCACCGGTATTGTATTTTCACCGAGCAGGTCCCCGAGACAGTTCTCCAGTCATTACACCATTCGTGCGCGTCTGAACTTACCAGACAAGGAATTTCGCTACCTTAGGACCGTTCATTTCTAGTAGCTTTTCTTGGTGTAATGATCTTTCTTCAACTATTTACCAATCTATTACTTACGTGTTAACTCATTGTTGCCAATGAGATCGGACTATATCATCGTTTTCAAATCGTCGACTCCAATGTTTGATTTGAAACCGTCTTGCGTATAGTCTCTGGGGATTCTTCTGAAGTTACGACATCTAATAATGTGTATTTTCGTTTTCTTCCAATTCCAGGGTTAAGTGTTTCTCTTAATTCTAGAACTTTCCGAAATCCTTCTTGAGTATGATGCTCGCCTGCATACATCATTTTGACTATTTCAGAAAAAATTCTGAAATTATTCTTTTTGTATGCCGAGCGGAAACCATACATTTTGAAGAATGGAATAATGACTTCGTGGAGTGAAGTAATGTTTGTTACTTCGTAATACACAACGCCATCTTTTCTTTCCCGCAATGTTCCACATCCCAAAATATGCTTTACCCATGCAAGGATAACTCTATCTTTTTGAGATATGTTGAACGACGCGGTCAGCTTCCAACTTTCTTTGTAATCTAACCTCTTTTTGATCGAGACATTGAAGCTTCCTTCTCCGTCTGTGAACCCCGCAATATAGTTTCCTATATCAACTGGAATATTTTTCATTATGTTTTGTTAGATCAGAAGACTTTCCTGCTGATTATCCGCATATACATATTGTCACGACACATCAACATGTGTTCGTAATGCATACTACTTTGTTTCCGCCTAAGGCGGACCGGGTTTTCCAGCATATGGCAAGATTTATTTTCGTAACTACAACGGTCATGTCTATAGTTACGGCCGACATTCACCAGGGCTTACACAGATCAGCCTGCCTATCCGAAGATAAATAGACCCCCCATGTTTGACCTTCTGGCATTGGTCAGGTGTCACCCCCTATACATCCTCTTGCGAGTTCGCAGGGAGCTGTGTTTTTGATAAACAGTTGCCAGAGATACTTTAGCTGCGGCCTAGTCGCACCTCGTCACACTCGTTGCGCCTCGCAGACTTCGCAGACTGGACGCAGAACCACGCTGACAAAAACGGATTTGATTCCGAATTTCTTCTGCGTTAGTCCGCGTAAAGTCCGCGTTGGTCTGCGGGGCGTGCCAAATGCAATGAGGCACGACCAGGCAAGCCTTATTCCGAAGTTACGGCTGCTTTTTTGCCGAGTTCCTTGGGGACGTCTCACTCGTTCGCCTTACTCTTCTCGAGCTGAACACCTGTGTCGGTTTGCGGTACGGATGTTTCTGCAATAAGTTTAGAGAATTTTCTTGGAAGATGGCTTTGCATCATTTGCCAGGCCGAGGCCAAGCATTTCCGCTCTTCTTGGAATCGGTATTAAAACCAGCTATCCGGATTTTCCTAGATAACTTCCTTAAAGCACGGACGTCAAATCCGATAATGCGCGATGCATACTCATCTCCGTCCTCCCATCACTTACAAAAACAGTCACGGAATATTAACCGTGTGTCCATCGGGTACGGTTCTCACCATTCCCTTAGGCCCGACTAACCCCTCTCCGACAAACGTTGAGAGGGAAACCTTGTTCTTTCGGCGTGCGGGTTTCTCACCCGCATTGTGGTTACTTGTGCCAACATTCTTACTTCCGAACGCTCCAGCGTGGGTCACCCCTTCGCCTTCAGTGCAGATCGGAATACTCTCCTACCGCTGTGGGACTGAGGCCAAGGTTCAACCTTTAGAATTCCTAAGGTTGAACCTTAAATTCAGTCCCACAGCCCTCAGTTTCGGTACCATGCTTAGCCCCATGAATCTGCGGTGCGAAATCTCTGACTGAGTGAGCTGTTACGCTTTCTTTAAAGGATGGCTGCTTCTAAGCCAACCTCCTCAGTGTCAGAGAAATTTCACCTCCTTAAGTGCACTTAGCATGAATTTAGGGACCTTAAATAGAGATCAGGGCTGTTTCCCTTTTGACCACCGGAGCTTAGCCCCCGGAGTCTAACTGCCGAGTTATGAATCATTGGTATTCGGAGTTTGATAGGTCTAGCGATCTTTCGACCTGTCCAGACCTTCCAGTGCTCTACCACCAATGGAAACACTCGACGCTAACCCAAAAGTTATTTCGGAGAGAACCAGCTATTACCAGGCTCGATTAGCTTTTCACTTCTTATCACAAGTCATCCGAGAGTATTGCACGGCTCAACGGTTCGGGCCTCCTCCGCCATTTCTGGTGGGTTCACCCTGCTCATGACAAGCTCGCTCTGGCTTCGGGTCTTTAGCATACTACTCGCCAATGCGAAGCATTGGCCGCAGACTTATGCAGACTTTACGCAGACAACGCTGAATTTCTTCTGCGTCATTCGGCGTTTAGTCCGCGATATTCCGCGGTCAGTGCTTCGCACTGACATACGCGCTATTCACACTCGGTTTCCCTATGGCTCCATCCTTTATCGGGACTTAGCCGCGCAGTATGCTAAAACTCGTTGGCTCATTCTTCAATAGGCACGCCGTAGAGGAGGCATCACGCTACGCGCGATATCCGAATAATGAATAAAGAATTATGAATAAAGATTTTATTCCTTATTCGTTATTCATTATTCCAAATTCATCATTCAGCATCACATGCAATGTGATGCCACCTCGTCGACTCCTTGTAAACATACGGTTTCAGGTCTATTTCACCGCCCTTTCGGGCTACTTTTCACCTTTCCCTCACGGTACTAGTTCACTATCGATCTCCAAGAGTATTTAGCCTTACCGGTTAGTTCCGGCAAATTCCCCCGAGCTATTCATGTCTCGAGGTACTCAAGAACGGTAACAAAAGAGACATCTGATTTTCGGTTACGGGACTATTACCCCCTAGGGTGCTACTTTCCAGAAGCTTCGCCTAACCAGATATTTTTTCACTCCTCTCCAGCACATATTGCTATGTGCTGGACATTACCACCTTATGACCCCTAGCATCATTCCCACAACACGTCGAAACCTGTCGTGAGAATGAAACTAGGTTTGGGCTGTTTCGTTTTCGCTCGCCGCTACTAACGAAATAACAATTGTTCTATTTTCCTCCAGTTACTGAAATGTTTTACTTCACTGGGTGTGTTTCCTATCTAATTGATAGGATGTCTGCAATAGCAGACGGGTTCCCCCATTCGGACATCTTCGGATCAAAGGTTGCTAGGCACCTCCCCGAAGCGTATCGCCGCCAAGCCACGTCCTTCATCACCTTCTTGGAGTCAAGGCATCCACCGTACGCCCTTAAATTTCCTATTAGGAAACTTAAAAACCACTTACTAATTTATTTTTTTGAGTATCTAGTCGCCCCGTCCAGGCACGACCAGATCCTGCTCTGTCCTGCTAAATGAAATCAATTTCATTTAGCAATCTTTTCCACCGCCCTACAATCAGGCAGTGGAATTCTTTTTTCCACCTCCGAATCCGAAAAGACCCACTTGGATCAGTGATTCGTGGTGGTATTCAATTTTCAAAGGACCCTCCGCCGTTCTAAAAAGCAATGACGGACACCATAGAAATGAAAGACCCCGTCCTTCGCGAAGGACGGGGTCGAAACCCACAAAGCAACATTAAAGCCGCTTACGTCTTCCGCTAAAATTAAGGTTTCTAAACATTTCTAGATAACGAACAGTTTATACCTTATCAATTAGGGTGTCAACAATAGTTTTTTCCGACAAAATAGCCTTATTTACTCTCAAGATTCAAGCAAATGGAGTTAATGCAATATCTCTTGCCAGTGCTCTCTGTACCGTCGTCAAAAACGTGTCCAAGATGCGCCTCACATTTTTTACAAACAACCTCGGTCCTGTGCATGTCGTAAGAATTGTCTTCACGAAATTCAATATTTTCTTTATTAGCCGGCTCACTAAAAGCCGGCCAGCCGGTACCGGAATCAAACTTGGCCTCTGATGAAAAAAGTTCAGTGCCGCAAGCCTTACAGACATAGAGGCCGTTATCTTTACAATTTATATATTGGCCGGTGAAAGGCGCTTCAGTTTCTTTCTTTCTCATCACCGCATATTCTTCCGGTGAAAGTTTTTCTTTCCAATTTTCTTCTGTCATTTTATTTTTCATATGATTTCAGCAATTGCGAAAACTGTTTTTTGACCTTATCAAGTTTAGGATTAATAACGACTTGGCAATATGGAGCACTTTGATTATTAGCGTAATAATCATGGTGATAATGCTCCGCTTCGTAAAATTTATCAAGCGGCTCAAGTTCTGTGACTACCGGACTACCTTCCGAATTTGAAGCATTGATTTCAGAAATAAATTTCTCCGCTACTAATTTTTGTGATTCATTGGTGTAGAAAATAACGGAACGATATTGTGTGCCCACATCATTTCCCTGTCTGTTGACTGTCGTCGGGTCATGACTACCGAAGAAAACTGTCAGCAAAGCTCGATAGGCAATTTCCTTCGGCTCGTATTCTATATAAATTACTTCCGCGTGTCCGGTATTGCCAAGAGATACTTTTTCGTAAGTCGCGTCTTCAGCAGTACCACCGGCATATCCAGGCTTCACAACTTTAACTCCCTTAAACATTTTAAAGACCGCTTCAGTACACCAGAAACACCCTCCGCCAAATACGGCCTTTTCCATACAAGCTATTATACACCAGCATTTTATGACAAAATTTAATGATGTATAAGTATATGTTAGCAACTATGTTGGGACTGGTGCTTTTTGTCTACGGCTTTGTGTTAGGTACTTGGCACCAAGAAGATTCCCTCGAACCAACACAAGAAACAGTATTTATTGATGCGTCGTCTAAAGAAACTTACTCTTCGGCAATTTCTGCTGTTGTTGCCAGCCAGCCGAGACAATTATACGAAGTGGTCAGGATAGTCGATGGAGATACTATTGATGTCAGTATTAATGGTCAAATAGAGAGATTAAGACTCATCGGTATCAATACACCCGAGACGGTGGATCCGAGGAAACCGGTGGAATGCTTCGGTCACAAAGCATCGAATAAAGCGAAAGAACTTCTCGCTGGGAAAAGAGTATGGCTTGAGAGTGACCCAGCACAAGGCGAACGCGATAAGTATTCGCGCCTTTTGAGATATGTATTTCTGGAAGATGGCACCAATTTCAATCTGGCAATGATACGAGACGGCTATGCCTACGAATATACATACGATGAATATTACAAATATCAGACCGAATTTAAAACGGCACAAAAATACGCTGAAGCAAACAAAGCCGGGCTTTGGGCGGATGAAACTTGCGGAGGAGAAACTTCCGTCGAATCAATCAGGGACAATCCAAACTCCTGCGACATCAAAGGCAATATCAGCTCAAGCAAAGAAAAAATCTACCACGTTCCCGACTGCGGATCGTACGACAAAACTGTCATAGATGAGTCTGCCGGAGAACGCTGGTTCTGTTCCGAAGGAGAAGCACTGGAAGCTGGTTGGCGAAAAGCCAAGAATTGCTGATTAGATGATATCCCTCGCCAAGGACGGACCTTGGTAGGTGTTCCCGCTCCATGACGGAGGTCTGACCTCCGTCAACATGATCGTATTATAACGGGTTAATGGGGAGGGGAGGGTTAATGGGGACAGCCACCATTGTTTCAGAAATAGTGTGGTGTGATACATCCGCTATTAGACCACACAAAATGCAAAAGAATGGTGGCTGTCCCCATTCCTCCACTTCTTGTCATCACATTTTCCTACCCCTTTGAAAAATTTTTACTCCACAGGTAAATTTTTACGTTCTTTGATAGCTGTATATACGATAAGAGTGAGTGAGTGGAGTGTAAACCATGCATAGAGAAGGATGATAATCATGCCACTAAAACCGTAGCTGAAGTAAGCACCGCCTTCATCCGCTAAAATAAGAAGAAGTGTAAGTACTATGGTTACTGGCACGGCTCGTACAGCAAAACGCTTCCAACGTTCGAAAACAGCGGGGTTGAACGGAAGAGTGAACAAGGACGGGAGAAGAAGGGCGGAAATGATAAGTATAGATGTTTTTATATAACCAAGTATCTCACCACATTTATAATTGTACGCTCCTTCGGAAGAACATAAATCGTAGACGCGAAACCATTGCAGAAAGATAAATATTCCCAGCAGAACTAAAAATGAAAAAAATATGTTTATTTTCGTTATAAATTTCATATGAGTAATTCTATTTGTTCTAATAATTGTATCAGATTTTCAGCATCTGCATCATTTATCTTACCTTTCTCTCCCTTTCTAATAATATTAGTCATAAAATTTGGGTTAATGGGGACAGCCACCATTGTTTCAGAAATAGTGTGGTGTGATACATCCGCTATTAGACCACAAAATGCAAAAGAATGGTGGCTGTCCCCATTCCCCACCATTCCCCATTCCCATTCTGGCATTTGCCCGATTGAGTACATGATATATGTATCCACCGATATCAGTTCTTAAAAATCTTCCCATTTATAAATGGGAAGATTTTTAAGAAGGTTCCTGACACCTTTTATCCAAGTTTAAAAGCCTGGAGGTCCATCAAATGGAGCAAGATAAAATACAATGTAAATAACAACCGGTACAAGAACTATGATAAGAATTGCCCATTTAATGTATTCTTTCATTTATTCAATTATAACCTACTTATAATCCAAGACCATATCGTTGTGAACACTTTTGCTAGTAAGCTAGATACAGCTTGGTAGGCTGTGGCTATCAAGTTATTGTTCTTCAATACTGGTTCATTTAGCTCATCTTCAACATCTTCAGTGGTAGTCGTTGCAATATCATCTGCAACTGGCTGTGATTCTTCTTGTATGATTAGTTGAGGAGTTGGAGCTGATTGTTGAGATATCGATTCATCAGAAATATCCGCGACTGACTCTTGAACAATTTCTGTAGTACTTTCTGTCTCTGTATTTGCTGTGACTGAGAAAGATCCTGACCTGCTGGAACCGGAAGAAGATACCTGCAGTTCTTCTGTTGACTCTTCTTCATTATTTTCATCTTCTTCTGACT
>Ga0210019_1000346_pt1 | contig 59365 bp, 49 predicted proteins | sample CryGeyCG2114_020_2_FD_183969 | JGI IMG/M metagenome (GOLD analysis project Ga0210019, IMG submission 183969) | Groundwater microbial communities from aquifer - Crystal Geyser CG11_big_fil_rev_8/21/14_0.20 (SPAdes) (version 2) | ecosystem: Environmental > Aquatic > Deep subsurface > Groundwater ...
AAGAAAATTAAAAAGTGGAATATGTATTACAACAACCTAGAACATTGCGGTTTAAACGGAAAAACACCGAACGAATTTTTAGAAGATTATCAATTAATTAAACCGCCATATGTCCGTGCCTAAAACAAAATTTAGCCTCTAAATACGCCATAAAATCGTTTTTTCTTTACACCGTCCGGCAAAAAAGTTATATTGATTTCATTAAGAGATTAATGCTGGCGACGGAGAGAGCAAATAATCAAATGATGGGCGGGTTAGCCGCCGGAACCGGAAAAATGCACTCAAATTCTTTCTTCAAAAAAAATAGGGAAAAATCGGGAACTTTTGAAAAGAGTTTTCCATGCTTTGCTCTCCGGCTTTGCGGCGCCATTAAGTAGCGCTCCGCCCTCAGCGGATAAAAAATTATGTCATTAAAACTAGTTATCCTCCTGGCGGGATTGGCGGCGCTTGTCGGTATTGCCTTTGGGTATTTCCTGAGGTGGATTATTTCCCTTGGCCAAAGGGGTTCTATGGAGCTTGAGATTAAAGAAATGAGACTGGAGGCTGAGGAGGAAGCCAAAAAAATTCTAAAGAAAGCCGAAGAGGAGGCCGAAAACAAAAAAAGGGAAGCTAAAAAAGAAACCAGAGAAGTTGAAGAGAAACTGAAAAAAACGGAAGAAAGACTTTTCAAAAAAGAAGAAACTCTGGACAAAAAAGAAGGCGAACTGAAAGAAGAAGAAGCCAAGATTGAAAAAAAAGGGGGCGAAGCGGAGAAAATCAGGGAGAAAAACGAAAAAATACGAAAAGAAGCGCTGGAAGAGCTGAAGAAAGTTTCGGGCTTAAGCGAGGCCGAGGCAAAAAAAGAGCTTTTGGCGCTTTTGGAAAAAGAAAACGAGGAAGACCTGGCTATCAGAATAAGAAAGCTTGAGACGGTCGGCCAGGAAAAAATTGAGAAGAAGGCCAAAGACATTCTTTCTTCCGTCATTCACCGATACGGAAACTCCGTAGCCTCGGACATTATGTCCTCAACGGTTTCCATTCCAAACGACGACATCAAGGGAAAAATTATCGGCAAAGAGGGCAGAAATATCAAGGCTTTTGAAAAGGCCACGGGAGTGGAGGTTATTGTTGACGACACCCCCGGCTCAATCATTCTTTCTTCTTTTGACCCGGTCAGACGCCAGGTAGCTCGATTGGCTTTGGAGAATCTGGTTCTGGACGGAAGAATTCAACCGGCCAGAATTGAGGAAGTTGTCGAAAAAGCGCGCCTGGAAATTAACAAAATTATCAAAGAAAAAGGGGAAGCGGCCGTGCACGAGGTTGGTATTTATAATCTGGACTCGAGGATAATTTCAATTTTGGGAAGATTGTATTTTAGAACAAGTTACGGACAAAATGTTCTTCAGCACTCCGTTGAAATGTCCCACATCGCCGGAATGCTGGCCGAGGAACTGGGAGCCGACATCCAGGTCGCCAAAGCCGGCGCTTTGGTCCATGATATCGGCAAGGCGGTTGATCATGAGATTCAAGGAACTCATGTCGAGATAGGCAGAAGAATTCTGCAGAAATTCGGAGCCGATGAAAAAATCGTCAAGGCCATGCAGGCGCACCACGAAGAGTATCCGTACGAAACTCTTGAGTCCATCATTGTCCAGGTGGCGGACGCCATCTCCGGTTCCCGCCCCGGAGCCAGAAGAGACACTGTTGAAAATTATCTGAAGAGGCTTTCTGACCTGGAAAAAATCGCCACGGGAGTAAAAGGCGTTACAAAAGCCTATGCCATCCAAGCCGGACGGGAGATAAGAGTTTTTGTTTCGCCGGAAGAAGTCGGGGATATGGAGGCCCGAAAAATTGCCAGAGAAATTGCCAAAAAAATAGAACAAGACTTGAAATATCCGGGAGAAATCAAAGTTGTAGTTATCAGAGAGAACAGAATTACCGAGTACGCGCGGTAGCAGGACCTTAGCTTGCCGCATTCCGCGCGATGGATTGAGAGAAAAGAACGGAGTCCGAAATGCCAAAGATTGAGGCGGGGAGATTTCAGAAAAAGAAAAGATGGGAGTTTTACAGCCGAAAATCGGCTCTGTAGAGCCGATTTTCGGCTGCTTGAGTTTTTCACACTAATTATACGGCTCTATTGCGTGGTCTTTCGGTAAATATTATAATGCCGTTAGAGTCTTAAAAGCGAAGATTGGTCGATTTTACTAAGACAAGCCTAAAATAAAATGAACAAATCAAGTTTGGTAGATAAGGTCCACCAAACTCTTGGCGGAACTAAAGTTGACGCTGAAAAAGCCGTCGACACTCTGGTAGATTCAATCATCGATACTCTTAAAAGGGGGGATGAAGTTTCAATTGCGAGTCTGGGAATTTTTTCAACAAAAATGAGAGCGGCCAGACAAGCAAGGAATCCCCGAACGGGCGAGCCTATCCAGGTTCCGGCAATGAGGGTTCCCAAGTTTCGAGCGGCCAAAGCTCTGAAGGAGGCCGTCAGGGGAGGAATGTAATTTTATTCTCTCGAGAGAACAAAACCAAAAAGAGGCGCTCTGCGCCTCTTTTTGGTTTTCTGAAGCGTGATTTTCATAAACCATTTTGATAATTCTATAAATTTTAATTTTATGAAGAGCCGTTTTAATGTCCTTAAGGACATTAAAACGGCTCTTGCCTTTATTTTAGATAAAATCTCCGACTCAAGGGATTTATCCTTGTTACTATTTCATAATTTATAGTATCGGCCAATTCGGCTAGTTCGTCCGCGCTTACTTCCTCTCTGCCCTGTCTCCCGATCAAAACAACTTCATTTCCGGGCTTAACTCCTTTAATGTCCGTAACATCAACCACAATCATGCCCATAGAGACCCGCCCTAGAAGTTTGGCCCGCTGCCCTCTTATCAAAACAGACGACTTGTTGGACAAAGCTCTCAAATAGCCGTGCCAATAGCCTATCGGCACGACGGCTGTTTTACTCTTTCTCTTTAAGGTATAAGTTAGGTCGTAGCCCACACCCCTGCCCTTTGGCAATTCCTTCACTTCGCTCACGACACTCTTCCAACTTAAAACCGGCTCCAGTCTGAATTCTTTTTCAAACATTTCCTTGACGGCTTTCTCCGGCCACAAGCCATAGATACCAATACCAAAACGCACCATATCAAAGTGGGCATCGTGATAAACAATGCCTCCCGATGTCGCTCCGGCGTGAGCCATCGGTTTATACCCTTTTTTTCTAAAAGCAGAGATTATTCCTTCAAATTCTTCTTTCTGTCTAGATGTCTCTCCTTTTTCATTGGGAACTTTAGCCTTGGCGAAATGAGTATATATCCCTTCTATGACAATGGGTCTGCCTTCAATCATCTTAAAAATCTTTTCCAAATCTTCTTTCAAAAAGCCCTGGCGAGACATGCCCGTATCAAATTTAAGATGTATCTTCAACCCACTTGGGAGTTGAACTCCCAAGTGGGTTGTTTTTGCAGATTTAACAACTTTTTTCAGATTTTCAAGCGAAGAAATTGTTATGGCCATATTCAGTGATTCAACCATCTTAAAATTCTCCGGCAAAGTATACCCAAGAACTAAAATTGGTTTCTTAATCCCCGCCTCTCTCAAGGCTTTAGCCTCCATAATGGAATCCACGCAAATCAGATCCGCGCCAAATTTCTCCATCAATCTGGAATACTCCACCAGGTCATGGCCATAAGCATTTGATTTTGTAACGGCGGCGAATTTTGTTTTAGGAGAAAGTAGTTTTTTAAGGGTTTGAAAATTTTTCTCGGCCACTTTGGCATTAATTTCAACCCATGTCCGGAGACCTTGTCTTTTTTCATAAGATAGTTTTGGCATCAGTTAATTATATTAAATTCCTTAGCTTTAGAGAAAGTTTATACGCATCTCCATGTTTCAGCAGTCCCAAATAAGATTGTTTTGTAGCCTCATTCTCATTCTCAAAATTCGTCATTATTCTTCTCTTTATTGTGGTTCGGAGAATTCTATGATGTATGGTGTGGGAAATGCGCCCAGCCTAGAAAATCCACGCCGGATGAGAGGGTTTTGATAAAGACTTTCTGCGGGTGGAGTTTTAATTTTAGTTCTTCTTCTAGGAATGTCTCTATTTTTGGAATAAGGTCTTAATGTCAAAGGCCGAGCCTTTGACATTTCTCGGCCTGACATGTCAAAGGCTCGGCCTTTGACATTTCGGCCTTTGACATTTCAGATAAGAGACACTACGATGTCTAAACAGGAGAAAGAAGGAGAAAAATATGAAATGGATAGCAATAAGCGGAAGCTGGCGCAAGACCAGCAAAGAAGTTGAAAATGATGTTCGTCAAACAGTACGAGATATTATTTCTCGTGGAGATGGTATCGTCACTGGTGGCGCATTGAATGTTGATTCTTTTGCCACAGATGAGGCATTAAAAGTTGATCCGACAGCAAAACAAATAAAAGTATTCTTACCGGTAACATTAGAACGTTACGCCGCGCATTACCGGAAACGAGCCGATGAGGGTGTAATTACACACGATCAAGCTGAAGAATTGATCGCTCTACTTACGAAACTAAAAGAAACAAACCCTGAAGTTCTGATTGAGGATAAGGAAAACACCGTTGTTGATAAAGCCACTTATTTTGAAAGAAATTCAAAAGTAATGGAGATTGCTGACGAACTTGCGGCTTTTCAGATCAATAACAGCGAAGGCGTACAAGATACGGCAGATAAAGCATATACCGAAGGAAAGCCGGTTCATTTGAAAAGATACCAGATAGATTAGGCATCTAATCGTTGGGAATCCCAACGGTTTTTCTATATCTCAAATTAAATGCCATGTTAGAACCCGTAAAAATGCTAATTTAGAAATGGTTTAATCGCTGCTTTCACCCTCCTCAAACTAAAATTCTGTGCGGGTAGGGAGAATCGAACTCCCGTCTATTGCTTGGAAGGCAATCATTCTGCCACTAAACTATACCCGCCCGGGTTTTTGGTTCTCTCTTTTCTTCTTCCGGTTTGTCTGTCGCTCATTCGCTTCTCTACCGACAAACAGATTAAGCTTGAGCAAACAAAAAAATACTAACAGAAAAGTCCGCGGACGACAAAACCCGCCCCGCGACAGTATGCCGCGGGGCGGGTTTTGTTAGAGGCAACTACATGTCGTCATCTTCCGTGTCGTCGTCCTCGGGTTCTTCCACTTTGTCATCATGATCATCATGGTCATGGTCGTGATCATGGTCATGATCGTGCGAGCTTCCACAGCCGCATGACCCGGAGTCATCGCCGCAGTGCTCGCAAACTTTTTTTTCTTCGTCCATATTTCTAAAGTTATCTGGCTCAAAGCCAGAGAGCTTGCTAATAAAAATTTGGTTTCCCAAATTCAGAGTGATTATTATATTCAAAAAAAGAAAGCGGTCAATAGGAGAAGTCGGGGGGGAAATTCTTGGAGTACCGAAGAATGGCGCCTCGTGATAAAATGAAAAAATGACAGAAATTTTGAGAGGTGTTGTTGCCGTCTTTGTCGGGATAATATCTCTGTTCGCGACATTTATAAACTTCTCACCGGAAAAAACAATCCCGCCTGAAATTCCCGAGCGGGAAGGGGCGCTTCAAGAAAGGCGGGCGGAAGAGGAGAAAAAAGACGAGAGAGCGACGAAAGCGCCCGAAACAGAGAAACAAATCACCGCGGAAAAAAATAATTTTCCCGCTGAAGAAAGGATTTCTCCGGCGGAGGTTTTGACGGAAACGGCCCCGGGTCAAAATTCCTCCGCTGAAATAATTCCTGTGGATTTGAAGCCCGAATTTATAGACCTTATTATTACAATCCCTCCGATAGCAAAAGAAGAAGTTTTCAGCGTGGCGAAGGTTAACACTTTGGCCAGAGACGCTCTGGTCAATATCATCTGCACCACCAGACAGAGCGGAATTCTCCAACCCATTACCGGCAGCGGCACGATTATTGACCCGCGCGGAGTCATTTTAACGAACGCTCATATTGCTCAATATTACCTGCTGAAAGATTACATCGCCGAAGATTTCCTGGACTGCAACATCAGAACGGGAAGCCCCGCTCGAAATGCTTACAAAGCGGAACTTCTTTATATCTCACCCGCATGGGTCGGAGAAAATTACCAAAAAATCGCGGAGTCAAATCCGAAAGGAACGGGGGAAAATGATTTTGCCCTCCTCTTAATAAAAGAAGGGGCGCAAGCCAAGACTCCCCTGCCCGCTTCGTTTTCTTATGTCTCTCCCGATATAAGGGATAACAAACCGGAAGTTGGAGAAAGTCTTATCGTGGCCGGTTATCCGGCGGGTTTTTTAGGAGGCCAGACGATAGTCAAGGAACTTTATGCCGTCTCAACCGTCGCGCAAGTGATGAATGTCTTTACTTTCAAGGAAAATACTTTGGATCTTTTTTCGGTCGGCGGAAATATTGCCGCCCAAAAGGGTTCCTCCGGCGGAAGTGTGGTCAGTCTCGGCGGAAGATTGTCGGGGATCGTCGTTACGGCCTCCGAAGCCAAAGAAACGGAGAGCAGAGACTTGCGAGCTATCACTCTTTCTCATATCAACAAGAGTCTTGAAAAAGAAACGGGAGCCGATTTGAACGGCTATTTGTTCGGACATTTGGAAGAGAAAGCCCGGCAGTTCAACGAACTTTTTTCTCCGGGGCTTTCTTTTTTGCTTGAAGAAGCTTTAAGCCAATAATCATATTTTTACCAACCCCCAAACTTAGACATCCAACATCTAAGTTTGGGGGTTTGATTTTTATACACCAGCCGTAATCGCCGAGAAACAAGTTCCGGATATAATGAAGGAAATGAAAGAAGCAAACAAAAATATTTTTGCTTATTTGATTGTCGGAGTGGTTATCGGAGTTCTTATCGCACCACAAAGCCCCGTGAAAGGCAGTGAAGCCGAGCGAAGTGGTGCGGGATACGGAAATCGAATCCGTGTCTGTTGCTTGGGAAGCAACTATTCTGCCACTAAACTAATCCCGCTTTGATTTTCAAAATGTTTAACTTGGCCAGGCCACCGAGAATTTTGCCCGCACACTAATAAATATTGGCGCGCCAAGAGAACCGGGGCCATCCGATTTTCTTATGAAAATACCGCGGAGACAGACCCATGTCTTTGATTAAATTCAGTGTCGGGGTGCGGAGAATCGAACTCCGGCCACGCGAACCCGAATCGCGCACACTGCCACTATGCTACACCCCGACACTGAATTTAACCCCGAATGGCGCATACTGCCATTATGCTATAGCCCATAGCAGAAAAAAATATAACATGAAATCAGGGTCCGAAAAAGAAAACCCCGTCGCCGCGCTCCGCGCGGCGACGGGGTCTGTCCTGCTCTCCACTTTTTTTCGTTCTCAGCACCATGCAGAAGCTAATTCCGGATAATGAGTGAGGTTTTTTACTACAGTTAACTGTAGTAAAAATATTCCGGAGAATAAATAAATTTTTTGCGTATATCAACACATTTCAAAAAATTGGTCTTTTAAGTTTTTTACCAGGTGCCTTGAACTTGGCTTTCTTGAATGGTCGGGATGCGGAGACGCTACGCCATCTCGCTCGTCCCGCTAAAGGCGGAACTCTTTCGGAACCCTCGGTTCCGAATATCCTCCGACACGGGGAACTCCTGTTCTCCGACCCCTCCCGTTCTCTTCCCGCCATCCTTCACTTCGTTCGGGGCGCCGGGAATCGAACCCGGGCCACTTGATCCCAAATCAAGCACACTACCATTATGCTACGCCCCGATAAAAACACATCAAAGTCGAACGCGCCCTGTCATGCGACACCTTGTCTTTCCCCACCAAAATCAAACGGGAAATGACGCGACATTCAAAAATATACCACAGCAAGAAAGACTTGTCTTAATATTTATTATATTTATTTTTCAATCTTGAAAGGCTGTTTTTCAGGCTTTTTTTATAAATAAAAACCGAAGGCGTTCTGTATGCCGGCTTCCCTTTCCTGTTCCCTACTTTTGAATGTTTTTTCATATTTGCCGCAAAAACAAATTCTGCGCTTTCAAATTACCTTCTGTATCTTCTCCAGAACCCCCAAAAAATTTTGAAGACAACCAAAAGGAAGATAATGAACGGAATCCACCAAACCTTAAACAGCAAAACCAAAAACCTTAAAAGCCAGCCGTATAAAATCCTGAAGACCGGAGGCAATTTCTCCCTGATTTTTTCATAAAAGCCGCTGGCCCCGGCCGCGGCCAGATTGGGCTCCGCCTTTTTGGCTCTGTCTTCCTCAATCTGTTTCTCCACAGCAAGCTTCTTCTGAAGAAGCAAGCCCCCTATTTTTTCTATGACGGGTTTTGACTCACTCAAAACGACGGCGCTCGCCTTTTTCGCCGGCTCTATCACCAGCCTCTCCGCGACGCTTTTTCCTTTTTCCAGAACAGACTCGTCTTTCTCCCCTTCTTTATTATCCGAAGAAAGAGGTTCTGGTTCTTTTTTTGCGAGAGTGTCAAAAACCAAAGGGTTTGTCCCTTCTTTTTTTTCCAAAACATCACTCCGGCCGTCGTCGTCATCGTCATCGTCGTCTCTGTCCCCCAGCCTGTCTCCGTCGGTGTCAAGGTCGGCAAATTTTTCATCAATTTTTGAAACGCTGTCGGAGGGAGTGAGGTTCTCCCCTTTCTGGTTTTTAACATCAAAGAGCTTGACCTGAAATTTGTGATTGCCTTCCGTCGCCTGCCAGTCAATCCATTTTTGAATAAGTCCGCCCTCGGGAGCGCTGAAATTTGACTCCCCTATTTCTTCGCCGTTGTTAAAAAATCTGATAGTTCCGGAAATGTTCTCTCCGCTTTGATTCTGCACGGCCGTATAAATTCTGACGGTTTCTCCGGCAAAAAACGGCAGTCTGGAATACCAAAAACCGCTGATAAAACCGGCGTTGCTTTCAGCCGAGACAATAAGGAGGGGAAAAAATGCCAGAAAAAATACCGGAAAAAATTTTCGCATAGAGACATTATATATCATGCGCGCCAAAGCCCGAGAACGGGCTCGGGCATTGAAACGAGGATGTCTTCTTAGCGCATCGCCCCGGCAAGGACGATGTATAGGAAGACCAAGAAGATCATATAGAAAAGAGCTGCTGCCGCCAAACCTCTTTTCAGCCGAGAGGTCGCCGTCCAGCCGACGCCGAGTTCGCTTCGCAGTCTCACGCGCCCCTCCCCCCGGTTGAAAGTATCCAATCTGAAACAATTTTAACACATATAAAACTTTCGTTTGTACACACACCAAGACAGGCTCTAGACAATATTTTCCAAAAAACTGACTTTGGCCCGCTTTCCCACGGTATCAAGATAAACCACGGCCACATCAAGCTGCCACTCATTTTCCATATTTTTTTCCGCCAAATATGTTTCTATGGCGCGATAGAGTCTTTGAAGTTTTCTGGGGTGGACATTCTCCTCCGGTCTGAATCCATCAAGGTTCTTGGCAGTTTGGAGTTCTCGAGAAGCCGATTGTTCAATAATGTCCACTTTATCGGGATTCGGACACGAAATACTCTTTACTTCCACCATATGTATGGTCCGCCCTTTTTGGGCAATAATGTCTATTTCTCCCCATTTTTTCCGGTAATTTCTTCCAATAATGTTATAGCCTTTATTTTGAAGCCACTTGCTTGCGATTTTCTCTCCCAATTCCCCTATTTCGTTATGTCTGGCCATATAAAAATTATAGTATAGTTACGTTTCATGTGAAAAATCCCCAGTCAGACCCAAGACAAAGGAAGATAAAGGCTTTTTTTAGAGATTAGAAAATTTTTGCAAGATTCGACAAAGAAAACAATAGGACAAAAGAAATGTCCTTTATACACTTATTAACAGACTTATGCACATAATGTCTGATATGTTTTACCGAGATAGCAAGATGCAGAGCCATATTCATAAAGGACACAAAAGAATTTCCAAATTAAGGCTTTAAAAAGGGGTTTTTGAGCTTATTTAGTAAACAGACACACGAAATATCCTTATTTTTAGGCACAATCAAAATGTCCTTTAGAATGTCCTTTATGCCATTAAAAATGTCCTTTATACAAAACCCGGCGAAGCCCGCGTAGCTTAGCGAAGCGGATATGGAATATAATTCAAAAGGAATTCGTGGCTTTGTTGAGGGGACTTTTCCGGAATTATGTTCTTCCGGTCGTCTCTTGAGATTGTTTGTTGAACCGATATAAAGTTCTTTATCTTTTCTGCTCCTCAAAATATACAGATAGAACATAATTCAAAACGAAATTTAGTGTGCGGGATACGGAAATCGAATCCGTGTCTCATCCTTGGCAAGGATGTATTCTACCACTAAACTAATCCCGCAACGGCTAAAACATTATATCTCAATAATTCTTTAATTAAAGTCTTAATTACTTGTTTTTTTAGCCAAGACGAGATAAAGACAAAACCACCTTAAAAGAATAAGCGCGCCAAATTTCCAGAATTTCCATCTCCTCCGCCTTGCCTGCAGGCAAAAAGCGAGATATTGGTGCTCCCGGAGGGATTCGATTTTCTGATGGAAAATCCCGTGGAAGTCCCCCGGACTTCCGTTCGAATCCCTCCTCCGCCTTGCCTGCAGGCAAAAAGCGAGATATTGGTGCTCCCGGAGGGATTCGAACCCCCAATACGACGTCCGAAGCGTCGCGTGATATCCGTTTCACCACGAGAGCCCGCTTATATAGATTAATACAATTAGGCTCAAAGAAAAAGGCGTAATATAATTCTAAATATGTCAAAGAACGAGAAAATGTCGCAACCTAAAATTCCAAAAGAGGTTCTCTTTGTTACAGAAACGCTAAAAATGGCTCAATATGAAGCTTTTTTGGTGGGAGGTTGCGTCAGAGACATCTTGATGGGGAAAAAGCCCGAGGATTGGGATATTGCGACCAATGCCGGACCGGATAAAGTTCAGGAGCTTTTCCCGCACACTTTTTATGAAAATACCTTCGGCACGGTAGGGGTCGTAAATGATGAAACCGAGGACGAAAGCCTGAAAAATATAGAAGTTACGACCTACAGAAAAGAGGGGAAATATTCTGATGGAAGAAGGCCGGATGAAATTGTCTTTGCCAAGACTATTGAGGAGGACCTTCTAAGAAGAGATTTAACCATAAACGCCATAGCCTTGGATTTATCGCCGGAGAAAAGTCCTCGCGCTAAACGGGGGATTGCTCCGGTAAAAATTCTAACGGACATTCTAAAGGACATTAAGCCCGGCTATAAAGGACATTTGGTGGACCCTTATAACGGACATCGGGATATAAAGGACAAACTCATCAGGGCTGTTCTTGAGCCGAGCAGGCGTTTTTCTGAAGATGCCTTGAGAATTATGAGAGCCGTTAGATTTGCCACCGTTTTAGATTTTCAAATAGAGCCCCAAACCGCCGAGGCTATAGAGCTGTTACACATGAAACTAAAAGATATCTCAAAAGAACGAATCAGAGATGAATTTAGGAAGATAATCATGTCTAAAAGACCAAAATATGGCTTAATAGAGCTAAAAAAATTTAATTTGCTCCAATTTATAATTCCGGAGCTTTTGAAAGCGGAGGGGGTGAAGCAGGGAGGAATACACGCTTATGATGTTTGGGAGCACAGTCTAAAAACAGTCCAAGCGGGCGCCAAAAAGGGATTCTCGGAGGAAATAAGGCTGGCGGCGCTGTTTCATGATATTGGGAAGCCCAGAACTAGAAGAAGCGGGGGCAAGAACAAAGAATGGACCTTTTTTGGGCATGATGTTGTGGGAGAGCGTGTTACACGGGAAACACTTTCCAACCTAAAATATCCCAAGGAGATGGTGGAGAAAGTTTCAAAACTGGTCCGTTGGCATATGTTTTTCTCCGATACAGAGGAAATAACACATTCCGCGGTCAGAAGGATGGTAAGAAATGTCGGAAAAGAAAACATCTGGGATTTGATAAACCTTAGAGTCTGCGACAGAATCGGCACCGGAAGGCCCAAAGAAGAGCCATATCGTCTTAGAAAATACAAGTCTATGATTGAGGAGGTGATGAGAGACCCAATATCCGTTGGAATGCTTAAAATAGATGGGGCAATGGTAATGAAGGTTACACATGAAACACCCGGGCCTAAAATAGGCTATATCTTAAACGCTCTTTTAGAAGAGGTTCTGGAGGACCCGCTCTTAAACAAGGCCGAATACTTGGAAAAAAGGGCGGTAGAGATGTCAAAAATGAATAGTTCCAAGCTCATAGCTCTTTCCGAGAAGGGAAAAGCCGAAAAACAAAAAAGAGAGGGAGAGGCTCTTGAAAAAATCAGAGATAAAAATTGGGTTAAATAGAAAATGTCCTTTAGAACTTTTCTAAAGGACAAAACATTAAACGCTTAAGGTAATGTTTTGTCCTTTAGAGTTTGGTTTTTGTCCTTTAGAAATTAAAGTGGGGGTATGGAAACAAGAAAGCCACCTGCGACAAAGATCCGAGAACCTTCAAATGTGGAGATTTGAGTGAGAAAAAGTGGTCCGCTTGTTGATCTGAACAGCCAGAGGTGGCTTCTTCAAGAACCTTTTAGTCCTTGGAGTTGGAGAGTCTCTCAGCGAAGAGAGCCATTGCGCCACAAACCCATGGCGTTTAATCCGAGCGCGCTCCGGCATTCTCGGTAACATAAATGTCTTTACGAGGTTTCGCGGTCAGGCAAAAGCCCTGTACCAAGTGATCTCCAAACGTATATATACGCATGCATTCTCAATGAACCAATGCGAGCATAAAGGACAACGGCTCGCTTATCTGACAGAAATTCTATTTCTAAAGGACATTTTTGTAAAGGACATTTCTGTGGATAAATAAATGTCCTTTAGAAATGTCCTTTAGAATGTCAGAAATGTCCGTTAGAAAAACCTCCCCCAAAGTACTACAGTTAACTGTAGTACTTTGGGTTTTTAACGTTGTGGTTGAGACCTTCTGGCTTGATTTTATTGGATATTTATATCCAATAAAATCGGGCAGTGGTCAGAACCGTAGAAATTTGTCAAAGTCTCAAATTTATTCACATCCTTTATCAAACCGGGGCTAATGAAAAAATAATCAATGCGCCAGCCCACATTCCTTTCTCTGGCCCTTGTCTTTAAGTCCCAATATGTATAAATGCCTTTTTTGCGGGGATAAAGGTGTCGAAAGACATCGATATATCCGAGAGAGACAAGTTCATCCAACCAGGCTCTTTCCTCCGGCCTAAAGCCGGCCCGTCCTTCGTTTTCTTTCGGTCTGGCCAAGTCAATTTCTTCATGGGCTACATTCAAATCTCCGCAGAGAATAATTTTTTTGCCTTCTTTTTTCAGACGCTCCATTTTGGCCAAAATGGCGTCGTTAAATTCCAGCTTATAGGAAAGCCGTTCATCACGGCCGGTCATGGGGAAATATGCGTTTATGAGAACAAACTTTTTGAAGTGGAGAATCAAGACCCGGCCCTCTTCGTCAAAAATTTTGAGGTTCTTTAGCTTTTCGCTTTTTAAGGCTTTTTCTTTTGAGTAAATGACGACGCCGCTGTAGCCCTTTCTTAAATCGGAAGAATTAAAGTATGAAAAATAACCGGATGGGTTCTGCAATTCCTCCGAAAGCTGGCTCGGATGGGCTTTTGTTTCCTGGAGAGAGATAATGTCAAAATCTTTTTTTATAAAAGGACGCCAGTGGCCTTTCCTTTGAACCGCCCGCAGTCCGTTTACATTCCAAGAGCTTAAGCGCATACGATTCTAATATTAACCATTAACATCAAAAAGAGAAAGCCCCGCGCGGCCTCCGGCCGCGCGGGGCTTTCCTAAGTACGAGCTTACTTGCCTTCTCCCATCCAGATGAGAGCCAAAACTCCAAGAAGTATCGGCCAAGCGACACCGACAAAAGCCTGGTCAAAAACCCCGAGGCCTCCCAGAAGAAAAATAATGGCAATCAAAAGAAGGAAGAGGGGAGCGAGTTTTCCGTGCGATCCTCCAATCATGATTTTAAGCGAAACTTTTAACAAAATTCCCAAAGTCGACGCTCTTTGAGAAACCTTTTTTTCAGCAGTTTTATTCTACTACTTCCCAAAATTATTCGCCTCTTTTGTTGTGGAATCTTTTGTGGATTTCCCTTAGATGTTTATCGGTAACATGCGTGTAAATCTGTGTCGTCGAAATGTTGGCGTGACCCAAAAGCACTTGGACCGCCCTGATATCGGCGCCGTTTCTCAAAAGGTCGGTGGCAAAAGAGTGGCGAATAACGTGAGGTGTCACCTTCTTAGAGATTCCCGCCTGAATGGCTCTTTTCTTGACGATTCTTTCAATGGAACGAGGAGAAAGGCGCAGGTTTTTTTCTCCGGTTTTTCCGCCCGCTCTTCCGCCGGCCTCGGCTTGGGCCGAGGCCGGCGAGAAATTTATAAAAAGAGCGTCATCCAAATCGGTCCGCTTCTTCAAATATCCACTGACGGCACTCTTGGCCTCTTCCGATAAAAAAACAAGACGCACCTTGCCGCCTTTGCCTCTGACGCTAAACTCGTCCTTGCTTAAATCCAAATCCCGCGACAATGAAGCTATTTCCGAAACTCGCAGGCCGGTTGAAAATAAGAGTTCCAGGATGGCTTTGTCCCGCAGGTCCGCCAGGGCGCCTCCCGAGGGCGCCTCCATCAGTCTTTTTAATTCTTCCTTTGAAATCAAATCCAAATCTCTTGATTCGGTCTTGGCAAGCTCAATCCTTTCCGGCGGAAGCGATGCTATTTCTCTCTTGGCCAGATATTTTAAGAAAGCGCGCAGAGCAATGAGATAATAGTTTTGGGTTTTTTTGCAGAGAGTTTCTTTTCCAAGTCCGGGCCTCCTGTTAAGCCAAACTCTGTAAAGGCGGATAGACTCGTCGGTGATTTCACCAGGTTTTGTTATTTTTGAAAATTCTAAAAACCTGTCCAGATATCTTTCATAATTTGAAATTGTTTTAAGAGAGCGCCCTTTTTCAATTTCCAAAGATTCAAGAAAATCCCTTTTCAGAAGCTTTATTTCCATACGGATATTCTACACTAATTTTAGCGTCGCAAAATATGAGCAAAATATGGATAGGGAGACACCGGATTCCTACATAGGAATGATGGTTCTAAGAGCCATTAGCGTATTAGTTGACAAAATTCGGCTTAAAGTGGTAAGATTATCTCCGATGCTTACGAAGAGAAAGAAGCAAGGCGCCATCAAAAGGGTCAAGAGGCACGAAAAAGACACTGGATCTCCCGAGGTCCAGATTTCAATTTTGTCTAAAAGGATAGATGAGCTGGCAAAACATCTGAAAGAAAACAACAAGGACAAGCACTCCCGAAGAGGGCTCTTGGGCCTTGTTGAAAAAAGAAGAGCTCATTTGAAGTACCTTAAAAAGAATGACGAAAAGCGTTACGACGCGATAATCAAAAAAGTGGGTCTTAAGAAATAAGGGGCCGGCTTTTTTGGGATTCAAGACTCCAAATTCGTGATTTTGGAATCATGGGTTTGTTTTATAAACATTCTTGAATTTTTATTCATAAGCTATTTTTTAATATGTCTGTTGTTAAGCACAAAGAACAGCGAGTTGGAGTTTTTATAGATGCTCAAAATCTTTATCACAGCGCCAAGAATCTCTACAATGGGGCCAAGGTTAATTTCGGCGAGGTCTTGAAGCAATCGGTCGGGGACAGGGCTTTAATCAGAGCCATTGCCTATGTCATCACCACGGAAAGCGGCGAGGAAAAACCTTTTTTTGAGGCCTTGGAGAAAATGGGCATTGAGGCTAAGACGAAAGATTTGCAGATATTTCTGGGAGGAGCCAAAAAAGCCGACTGGGATGTCGGCCTTGCGGTTGACGCCATTAAAATGGCGCCTAAGCTCGACACGGTAATAATCTTTTCCGGTGATGGCGATTTCATACCGTTGGTTGGATATCTCCAAATGAACGAGGGTTGTCAGGTGGAGGCGGTTTCGTTTGGCCGTTCTTCTTCCTCACGTTTTATGGAGGCGGTTGACGACTTTATGGACCTGGATAAGGACCCCAAAAAATTTCTGATCGGATACAGAGAAAGTAAAAAGAAAAGTAAAGGAGGCAACGGTAAAAAATAAGTGATGAGCCCATTTGAATCTTTGAGAGGTCCGACCTCTCAAAAATCTCAATGTTCATTCTACCTATTTTACAAAAAGGTGGGGTTGACAAAAGTGCTAAAGAGGTATATAATTAAGGGTAGAAATTAAGTTCTCCAAAAATCAGTTGCCTTCCTTAGTCGGCAGACAGGTCCGCCTACCGGCGAGACAGGCATTATTTGCCACAGCCTAATGTCATTTATACATATACATAAGGTCAGACCTTTGTATATAGATGGTGTTGGGCTGTGGCAAAGCCCAATTTCGGGTCTGCCATGCCTACTCCGGCATGTGCCGGAGCACTTCTCTACAGGAGAGGTGAAAATACCAGCTATAAGCTGGAGGAGAAGAACAGAATGTCAGACAAGATTCGCGTTGAGGTCGACGAGGACGGAACCGTCCGCGTCGAGATTGGCGGGATCAATGCCCGCGCGGTTTTCAACCGCCTCGGCGGAGTGGGGGGAGCTCGGCGCTTCCTTCGCGGCGAGCTCACGCTCGTCGAAGCCGAGGGGGAACCCCTCCTCGGCTTCGTCCGGACCGTTCGGACGACGCCCGACGAGCCGACGATCGTCTACACCAGTTCGCAGTTCAAGGACTGGTTCCATGAGGTACCGGAGGGCGCACGGGCCGAGGAGCTGACACTCCGCAAGCTCGAGCGCAAGTCGCACAACAGCGCCATCATCACCGCCCTCGGCGGTGAGGAGATGGCCGCAGTGACCTGGGCCGACTTCAAGTCGGCCTTGGCCGAGAAGGAGGACGAGGGAGACCACATGTTCCTCCTCGGGTACATGGAGGACAAGAACGGAGTCCTCCGTGCCGTCGACGCGTTCTGGGACGGCGTCGGCTGGTATGTCCGCGCCTTCTCGCTCGGCGATCCGGACAGGTGGCTTGCCGGTCTCCGGGTGCTCTCCCGCAACTGATTTCCCTAGGGACTAGGTATCTTGGTGCTCGCACTTGGGTACCTGGACCCCTCACGCCCCGCCGAGTCCGAAAGGACGAGGCGGGGCGTTCTGCGTATTGAGACTTTTGAGAGGTCCGACCTCTCAAAAATCTCAATGTTCATTCTACCTATTTTACAAAAAGGTGGGGTTGACAAAAGTGCTAAAGAGGTATATAATTAAGGGTAGAAATTAAGTTCTCCAAAAATCAGTTGCCTTCCTTAGTCGGCAGACAGGTCCGCCTACCGGCGAGACAGGCATTATTTGCCACAGCCTAATGTCATTTATACATATACATAAGGTCAGACCTTTGTATATAGATGGTGTTGGGCTGTGGCAAAGCCCAATTTCGGGTCTGCCATGCCTACTCCGGCATGTGCCGGAGCACTTCTCTACAGGAGAGGTGAAAATACCAGCTATAAGCTGGAGGAGAAGAACAGAATGTCAGACAAGATTCGCGTTGAGGTCGACGAGGACGGAACCGTCCGCGTCGAGATTGGCGGGATCAATGCCCGCGCGGTTTTCAACCGCCTCGGCGGAGTGGGGGGAGCTCGGCGCTTCCTTCGCGGCGAGCTCACGCTCGTCGAAGCCGAGGGGGAACCCCTCCTCGGCTTCGTCCGGACCGTTCGGACGACGCCCGACGAGCCGACGATCGTCTACACCAGTTCGCAGTTCAAGGACTGGTTCCATGAGGTACCGGAGGGCGCACGGGCCGAGGAGCTGACACTCCGCAAGCTCGAGCGCAAGTCGCACAACAGCGCCATCATCACCGCCCTCGGCGGTGAGGAGATGGCCGCAGTGACCTGGGCCGACTTCAAGTCGGCCTTGGCCGAGAAGGAGGACGAGGGAGACCACATGTTCCTCCTCGGGTACATGGAGGACAAGAACGGAGTCCTCCGTGCCGTCGACGCGTTCTGGGACGGCGTCGGCTGGTATGTCCGCGCCTTCTCGCTCGGCGATCCGGACAGGTGGCTTGCCGGTCTCCGGGTGCTCTCCCGCAACTGATTTCCCTAGGGACTAGGTATCTTGGTGCTAGCACTTGGATACCTTGACCTCTCACGCCCCGCCGAGTCCGAAAGGACAAGGCGGGGCGTTCTGCGTATTGAGACTTTTGAGAGGTCCGACCTCTCAAAACTTCAATTTTACTCTTGTATCCGATGAAGCACTAGCGGCGGTTGAATACGAACTCAATACACGACCGCGAAAACGGCTTGGGTGGAGAACCCCATTAGAAATCTTTAGTGTTGCGCTTCAAGGTTGAATTCAGGTTCAAACCTTGTTTATAGCGTCAAAATTGCCTAATATGTCATTAGCTCCCACTATCTATTCAAGAATGGGGGAGTGGCTCCGACATATGTCGAAACGGAGGTAGAATTATTAGAAAAAGCTTGTTTTTAGATAAGTAGATTTGGTTTTCCTCCTACGCCGTTTTCCTCCTACGCCAAGGCTTCGGAAGGACAAGCAGGTCTAAAATCTGAAAACAAGCTCGCCTAATTTGTCAAAGGCCGAGCCTTTGACAAATTAGGCTAAAGTAAATAAAAAAATGAATATAATAAAAGAATATTCCATTGAGGTCGGGGGCAGGCCCATGACAGCTCAATTTGCGGATTTAGCCGACCAAGCTTCGGGCTCGGTCATTATGAAATACGGCGACACCGTCATCCTGGCCACGGCGGTTATGAGTGAGACGGAAAGAGAAGGCCAGAGTTGGTTTCCTTTGACAGTTGATTATGAAGAGCGTTTTTATGCGGCCGGGCAAATCCTCGGTTCGCGTTTTATCAGACGCGAAGGAAGACCGACAGACGAAGCCATCCTTTCAGCCAGAGTGGTGGATAGAACAATCAGGCCCCTCTTTAATCAGAAAATGCGAAATGAAATTCAAATAGTTATCACAGTTCTTTCAATCGGCGAGGACGACCCGGATATTCTTGCCATTAACGCGGCATCTCTGGCTCTGGCCACATCAAATATCCCTTGGAACGGGCCGATTGGCGCGGTCCGAATCGGCAAGCACGGCGATAAAGATAATTTTGAAATAAATCCGACATACCTTTACCGAAACGACAGCCTTGAAACTCTGGATATGATCGCCTGCGGAAGGGACGGGAACATAAACATGGTTGAGGTCGGCGCAAATCAGAAAGAAGAATCTGTTGTGGTGGAAGGTTTTAAGAAAGCATTGGATGAAATAGAGAAAATAGAAGAGTGGCAAAAGAAAATCGTAGCGGAAATTGGCAAAGAGAAGAGAGAAGTTGTAATGGAAGAAGTAAGCGATGAAGCTAAAAAACTTTTTGAGGAGAAGATTTCTCCAAAGCTAAGTGATTTTGTCTTTACAGAAACAGCCGGCAAATCTTCTATCAATAAAATTCATGATGAGTGGATGACGTTGTTCAAAGAAGCTTTTCCGGAAGACAATCGCGGTGTGGCCGACTTTTATTTTGAAGAAAAGGTGGACGAGGAAGTGCATAAAGGGGCAATTGAGGAAGATAAAAGAGCAGACGGCCGTAAAATGAATGAGGTCAGAGAGCTTTACGCCAAAGTGGCAAGCATTTCACCTATCGTTCACGGCGCCGGCACTTTTTACCGAGGCGGGACGCATGTCCTCTCGGTTTTGACTCTCGGCGGACCCGATGACACACAGCTTCTTGAGGGTATGGAGATACAGGAAAAGAAAAGGTTTTTCCACCACTATAATTTTCCGCCATTTTCCGTGGGTGAAACCGGGCGAGTGGGCGGATTCAACCGCAGGCAAATCGGGCATGGGGCGCTCGCGGAAAAAGCCATCTCTTATGTTTTGCCGGACAAAGAGGTTTTCCCGTACACTATGAGAATCGTCTCCGAGGTTATGGCCTCAAACGGTTCCAGCTCTATGGGCTCCGTCTGCGGCTCAACCTTGGCTCTGATGGACGGTGGCGTGCCCATCAAAGCTCCTGTAGCGGGGATTGCTATGGGCCTTATGATGTTCGGGAATGGCGACAAATACAAAATTCTGACTGATATCCAGGGGCCGGAAGATCATTATGGAGATATGGACCTTAAGGTGGCGGGAACAAGAAACGGCATTACAGCCATCCAAATGGACGTCAAGGTTGGAGGAGTGCCCGTATCGGTTTTGGCCGAAGCTCTCGAGGATGCGAGGCTCGCTCGACTCCAGATTCTAGATGTGATGGAAAAAGAAATTCCGTCTCCGAGACCAAACATTTCTCCAAACGCTCCGGAAATTCAAATTATTAAAATTGATCCTAAAAAAATTGGGCTCGTTATTGGCTCGGGTGGAAAAACTATCAATGGTATTAAAGACGAGACAGGTGCGGAAATCACTATTGAAGACGATGGCTCCGTCTATATCACAGGAAAGGATGGTTCCGCCGATAAAGCTCGAGAAATAGTTGAGGGAATGACCAAAGAGTGGCAAGCGGGGGATAAACTGACAGGCGAGGTCGTCTCGGTTACTGACTTTGGGGCTTTTGTAAAGCTCTCGCCTTGGGCTGATGGCTTGGTGCACATTTCTGAAATTGCTCCGTTTCGTGTAAATAAAGTGGGAGATTATATCAAGGTGGGGGACAAGGTGCCTGTTGTAGTCAAAGAAGTTGACGACAGAGGCCGAATCGCTCTCTCGATTAAGGCTACGGATCCGGAGTTGTTTGAGGAAAAAAAATAACCTAGAGATTAGGGTCTAGCCACTAGGGTATAGGGTAAAATTTGAGAATTAAGCGCACAAAAACCGCCTGAAGGCGGTTTTTGTATTTCCTTTTGCAGAAGCCACTATTTTTATAATGGGCTCTGTAAAGGGGACGAATTTAGGCTCGTCCCGACTCTTTGCTTCCTCCTCTCCAGTACATGTACTGGCCGGTGGCAAAGGGTCATGCCTTGAGCAGTTTATGGACTTGCTCGGGTCTTAGATCAAGCCGTCCGAGTCCTAGCGGCGATGCGTTGGATGGCCGTAAGACCATTATGGCACTCCCTGACCTCCTCGGCTGTTGGGTAGTGCCGACGGCCGAGTACCGTGTCGACGACACGATACTCGGCGGATACCTCGTCGTCGGACATCGTGTAATACAGGATGTCCAAGGCTCCGACAAGCGTCGCCGCCGGATTTTCCTCGTCCGGCAGCGGGGCCCAGGCCCCGCCAACCAACACTTCCACTTGGTAGCTCATCTTCTCTCCTCGCCCTCAGGCAAGAAAATCTTTTCCGGTCTCCATCTGGAGTTTAAGACTTGAGCACTGCGCTCGTTGCCACCGGGTATATCAATGCCTCAATCGGCCATTACTAGAACTCTTTTCCTGAGCCCGTTTGAAGTTTTGAGAGGTCGGACCTCTCAAAAGTCTCCAATCTAGATACAAGAAATTTATATACAGATTTGGGCTGTGAAGTTTTTAAAGAACAAGGCTGTTTCGCTCTTGCACAGCGTCCGCCATAGTCTTGACGAAGGCTGGAGCTCATCAGATCCGATACACATCGGATGACAGCTGGGCGACCCGCACCGACCTAAGTCGGATTGGGCCGCCCACGAGTCCTAGGAAATCTTCTCTCCGCGCATGGCCCGAATCTTCTCCTGGGCCAACTCGGAGAGTTCCCCGATGTCGTCGCCCAAAAAGGCGACTATGTCGAGGATCGTATTTCTGAACTGAGCCCTCTCTACGAGTGCACTCAGTTCGTCTCGGTCGGAGGCCGAGACGAGGAGCCACTTTATCGTCGCCCCCTCCGGCAGGGTCGTCTCCCCCTCCGGCATACGCGGGCCACGGTACTGGCCCACGACGACCACGTCGCCAGCTCCGAGGCTGACGGTGGCCCGGTTGGCCGGGACCTCAACACCGAGGACAGTCGAGAAGACCGCCGCGGTGTCGGTATGACCGACTGCGGACTCGGCGTCCGCGGCCATCTCGGAGGCCTCCGCCACCGAGATTTCCTCAACATTGATCGTGGCCGGGAAGGCCGCGATCATGTTGAGGGAGAAAGCATTCAAGATCATCGTCTTCATCTCTTCCTCCTCGCCCTCAGGCAAGAAAATCTTTTCCGGTCTCCATCTGGAGTTTAAGACTTGAGCACTGCGCTCGTTGCCACCGGGTATATCAATGCCTCAATCGGCCATTACTAGAACTCTTTTCCTGAGCCCGTTTGAAGTTTTGAGAGGTCGGACCTCTCAAAACTTCAATGTTCAATCTACCTATATTATATCATACTGTGCCACATTCTGTCAAGCACAAAAACTCCCCCTAAAATCTTCTTAAAATACCTGTCCGCCTCGGGCGAAGCTCAAAAACAAGTTATAATAGATTTGTATGCCCGAGGAAGAAAAAAACGAAAAAGAGTCCGAGATAAATACAAGTCCCGCCGAAAATCAACAAGATGGAGAAATGGAAAAAACTCCCAACAAAATGCGGCCTTTCGAAAATGGCGCCGCGCCGCGACCTCTCGCGACGAAGGCAGAAGGCCGGACTTTGAATAAAGACTTGAAGGGGACGAAAAAAAAGACATCAATCAGAACCTACGCCGACGATGTGGCCGGTCTGATAAAGAGCGGAACGAGTCTTTCCGATATCGCCATGGCTGAAGGGAAAAAAAGAGCTGAAAGAGGAGAGCAAAAATTAAAAAGTTTGAGCAAGGATGGAAAAAGTCGAAGTAATCGCTTTTTCATTGTCTTCTCCGTCATTCTTTTTGCCTTGGGCATGATGGCGGTTTTGGGAAGCTTGTTTTTCAGGAAAAGCGAGAAAGGGCCGGAAGAAACAGGGGCGGCCTCATCAATAATTTTCGCCAACTCCTTCCGGGAAATTGATATAAGCGCTCTGGGAAGAATAGAGCTTCTCAAAAAAATCAATCAGGAAAGAAACTCCGCCGAACTTCCGCTCGGAGCCATCAGCAACCTTCTCCTGGAGAGAGAAAAGGAGGGCATAAAGGCGGCGCTGAAGGCGGATGAATTCCTGAACCTTCTTGAGGTTCGAGCGGGAGAAATTTTTATTCGTTCTCTTGAGAAAGATTTCATGCTTGGAGCTCATTCGTTTGACGGTAATCAGGGATTTCTTCTTTTTAGAGTCAAGTCTTTTGACAAGGCCTTCGGCAGAATGATCGCCTGGGAAAAATTCATGCTGGATGACCTTTGGCCGATGTTCTACAATTCCAAACCTTCGGTTGAGGCCGAGAGTAGTTCCGTTTTTGAGGGAAAATTCAAAGACATTGTTCTGCGCAACAGAGATGCCAGAATACTGGAGGACGATGGCAAAGGGACGGCCTTGGTTTATTCTTTCCCGGACCAAAGGCATCTCGTTATCACAACGGACAAAAGCACTCTGATAGAAGTTTTTGAAAGGCTTTCCGCGGGCCGTTTTAAAAACTAGCCGGTATTGACCGAATATTAAATGATGGAAGAAGAAAACAAACAATAGGCAAGAGCCGAAGTTTTTGATAGAATTCTTGGAATATGGAAAAAGAAAAGGTTGAAAAATTCAGAAAAATGCTGGAGAAGAAACTCCAAGTTTTGCAAAGAGAGCTGTCCCGAATCGGCAGAATAAACCCCGACAATAAAGACGACTGGGAAGCAAAGCCGGAAGAGTGGGACAAAACGGGAGCGGACCGGAACGAATTGTCCGATGTTATTGAAGAATACGAAGAAAACAGCGCCGCTTTGAAAGAGCTTGAGATCAGATACAACAATGTCAAAAGGGCTCTGAAAAAAATAGAGAATGGAACATACGGCCTTGACGAAGTGGACGGTACCCCCATCCCGCAGGACAGACTTCTGGCCAATCCATCCGCTCGGACCAAAGTTGAAAACGCCGACAAGCTAAGGTAAATGATAAATGGAGGTTTTTCACTTTACCCTGAGCTTAGTCGAAGGGCTTTCTCCATTTTTTCCCATTCCCGTAGCAATTTCGCTTTATAAACATTCCGACAAGTTTTTTGCAAAATAAAATAATAAAATAGCGAGAATGTCGTTCGCTAAAGTCTTCAGCGCCCAGAGTGTTCTGCTCGGCGGAGAAATAATTTCAATTGAGATTGACCTGTCCAAAGGCCTTCATGCTTTTAACATTGTCGGGCTTCCCGACAAGGCGGTTGAGGAGTCGCGCGACAGAGTCGGGGCGGCCATTAAAAATTCCGGATTTAAGTCTCCCAAAAACAAAAATCAGAAAGTGGTTGTTTCTCTGGCTCCGGCCGACCTCAAAAAAGAGGGGCCTTCTTTTGACCTTGGCATCGCCGTGGCATATCTTCTTTCAAGCAAAGATATAGAATTTGACCCCGATAAAAAACTTTTCTTGGGAGAACTTTCTCTGGACGGCAAGTTAAGAAAAATCAAGGGGGTTCTGCCTATTATAATGAAAGCGAAGAAAGAGGGTTTTGAGGAAATTTTTCTACCTGAAGAAAACGTTTACGAGGCCAGTCTGATGGGCGGAATAAAAATCTTCGGATTTGGAAGTCTGAACGAAGTTCTAGAACATCTTCTTCAAAAGAAGCTCGTTTCTCCGGCTCCCAAGGGAAAAATAAAAAACGAGAAAAATCGGAACAATCTGGATTTTGGAGACATCAAGGGGCAGAATGACGCTAAAAGAGGCCTCTTGATAGCGGCGGCCGGCGGGCATAATCTCGCTATGTACGGGCCGGCCGGAACGGGAAAGACCATGCTGGCCCGGGCCTTCTCCGGAATTTTGCCGGCTCTTGATTTCGACGAAGTTTTGGAGATGACTGCGATTTATTCGGTAGCCGGAGAACTAAAGAGTGATTTGATAACTTCTCCGCCTTTCCGTTCTCCGCATCACACTTCTTCTTATGTCTCTCTGGTCGGAGGAGGTTCCTATCCGAAACCCGGAGAGGTTACACTGGCTCATCGCGGAGTTCTTTTTCTGGATGAATTTCCGGAATTTGATAAAAGGGTCCTGGATTCCTTGCGAGAACCTCTGGAAGACAGGGTTGTTTCAATTTCTCGGGCTCGAGGCAAAGCCAAGTTTCCGGCCAGTTTCATTCTGATAGCCGCCATGAATCCTTGCCCCTGCGGTAATTTCGGCACGGATAAAACCTGCTCGTGCAGTCCGATTTCCATAGAAAGATATAAAAAGAAGCTGTCGGGGCCGATTATGGACAGAATTGATTTGTGGGTGGAAGTTTCGGGAGTTTGTTATGAAGAATTGACGAAAAAAAACGAAAATAGAGAGTCTGAAAAGATTTTGAAGATGGTCGCCTCGGCCAGAAAAAAACAAAAAGAGAGATTCGGAAGGCTTCCTATAAAAACCAACAGCGAAATGGGGGTTAAGGAAATCACCGGCCTCCTGCATTTGGGAGAGGAGGTCAAGAGAAAACTTTCCGCTTCAGCCGAAACTCTCAAACTTTCAGCCCGTCTCTATCATAAAGTCATAAAATTGGCTCGAACCATCGCCGACCTGGAAAATTCCAACGAAATTTTGGAGGACCATATTATGGAAGCTCTGCAATACCGGCCGAAAATATTTTACTAAGACAAAGCCCCGCCGCGCAAAGCGCGACGGGGCTTTGTCTTTTTCAATTTTCTTTAGACCAATTCGGCTGTTTTGGCTTTTAGCTCCGGGTCAGAAGCTCAAAACTTGAACCTAAAACGGGTTCCTCGCTCCACGCACCTCAAAGTGGACATGGTTGCCGGTGGATTTACCGGTTGAACCGACATAACCTATAACCTGACCCTGGACGACGGCTTGCCCGGCATAGACGATATTTTTTGAGTTGTGGGCGTAGAGAGTTTGCGTTCCGTTGTCATGATTTATGACGATATAGTTTCCGTAGCCTCCGTTCCAGCCGAAACTTTTGCTGATAATAACCTGGCCCGAAGCCGAGGCAAAAATCGGCTCTCCGAAGTTTGTGGCAAGGTCCACGCCGTTATAGCCGTGAAGACCTTGTGATTTTCGCCCTCCGCTGATTGGCCTCATATAATATCCCTCATAACTCGGGCCGCCGGCCTCTCGCAAAGTAACCGTCTTGGTTGCGGTTGTTTTTGGCGTTGAAATTTCTCCGTCCGGAATGACAATAATGTCGCCCGGCTTGACGACAGACTCCAAAGAAAGACCGTTGTAGGCAAGCACTTCTTCATAGTGTCCTTTATATTTGGCCGTAATAGCTTTGACCGTTTCTCCAAAAACAACCGTATGTCTGACGCCGGAGACGGGAAGAATTATCAGAGTCTGGCCTTCTTTGATGACGGAGCCATTTTTAAGATCATTGGCCCAAAGAATGGTATTAACCGATACGCGGAACATTCGGGCAATCTGCGACAAAGAGTCTCCTTCTCTTACAACATAAACGCTAATCTGGTCAGAGTTGGGGGCGTCTTCAATGTCGGCCAGAGAGCCGGACGGGCCGGTTTCCGGAAGAAGGGAAGTCCCTCCGACAATGGTAATATCCCCGCCGCCTTTTACGACAGACGGGTCTATGTTTAGAGCCGCCTGAAGAAGAGCCATGTTTTGGGAATTCTCAATTTTTACGGATTTCGCTTCCGTTTTGGTAAAAATATTGTCCAAAAAAGAGAAACCCCCGGCATAAGAGCGGAGCGGAAAAAGAAAAACGAAAAGAACCAAAACGACTTTGGCGTAAAACGCGGCTTTCCCCTCTGAATTTATGGCCTGATTTCTTGGTAGAAAAAAACCGCTAAAATCAGGTTCTTCTGTTTTCGGTTGAATAAGCCCTTATTTATGTAATAATTCCGATTTTCAGACGATTTATGGCTTCATAGAGCCATTTCAGGTTCAGCAATTCTCACTACATTCGGATTATAGGCAATAGCCGGGTAAAGTCAATACCGATGTGGATAAGGAAAAACAGGCCTTTTTCCGATATACTCAATGGGAAATATGATGCCCAAGGAACTGAAAGAGCTGAATCCTCCGCAAAAAGAAGCGACCGAGCACAAAAGCGGCCCGCTTCTGGTTTTGGCGGGAGCCGGAGCCGGAAAAACCAGGGTTATAACCTTGAGAATCTATAATCTTATAAAATCCGGCATTGCTCCCGATAAAATTCTCGCCATAACCTTCACCAACAAAGCGGCCAAGGAGATGCGGGAAAGAATTTTTGCTCTCATCGGAAAAAATCCATATTCGGGCTATGGAGAAGAACGGGGCGAAAGGCCTTTTGTCAGCACTTTTCACTCTCTGGGAGCCCATATCCTTCGAGAAAATCACAAAGCCTTCGGCCTTTCAAAATATTTTAATATCTTTGACAAAAATGATTCTTTGAGGGCGGTCAAAGAATCTTTGAGAGAGGCGGGATATGACCCGAAGCAGATAAACCCGGGCAAGGTCCTCGCCGCCATATCGAGAGCCAAGGGAGATTTTATTGGGGCCGAAGAATATAAAGAAATGGCAGGGGACGATTTTTGGGGCAAAGTCGTGGCCAAAACATGGCAAAAGTACGATGCCAGAATCAGGAGGGAGAATGCTTTGGATTTTGGAGATCTTCTTCTGGAGACGGCCGGGCTTTTGGAAAAAGATAGGGCGGTCAGAAATTTCTATCAAGATAAATGGCATTATGTTCACATTGACGAGTATCAGGACACGAACAAAGCGCAGTACAAAATCGCCAGCCTTCTTTCGGAGAAACACAAAAATATCTTTGTCGTCGGCGATGTTGACCAAAACATCTACAGCTGGCGAGGCGCAAGTGTTAGAAACATTCTCGGCTTTGAAAAAGATTTTCGAAATACCAAGACAATAAAGCTGGAGCAGAATTATCGTTCAACCAAAAGAATTATTGAGGCCTCAAATCTGATTATCAAAAAAAACAAGAATCGCTACGAAAAAAACCTTTTCACAAAAAACGAAGAGGGAGAAAAGATAGGTTTTTTCGGCGCCTATGACGAAAAAGAGGAGGCTGGCTTTGTTTCAGGGGTTTCGGCCTTTCTTTTAAGGCGGGGGATTCGCCCAAGCGAAGTGGCCGTTTTTTACCGCGCAAATTTTCAATCCAGAAATTTGGAAGAGATTTTTTTGATGAAGGGAATTCCTTATCAGGTCCTGGGGACAAGATTTTTTGAAAGAAAAGAAGTCAAAGATGTCATTTCTTTTATTAGGGCCGCCCTAAACCCGGACAGCCTTTCCGACATAAAACGCGTGGTGAATGTCCCGCCACGGGGTATCGGCAAGGTAACTCTTATAAAAATGTTTTCAGGAAAAACCGACAGCCTCCCTCAAAAAACGAAGGAGAGGGTTGAGGATTTTTACAAACTTTTGAAGAAAATCAAAGAGAGAGCGCTTGAGGGAAAGCCTTCGGAGACCGTCAAATTCATCATTAGAGAATCAAATCTTCTGAAAAAATTAAAAGAGGGGACGGAAGAAGACCGCGAAAGGCTTGAAAACATCAAGGAGCTCGCAACTCTCGGAGCAAAATACGACCACCTTCTTCCGGAAGAGGGAATCCAAAAACTTTTGGAAGAAGCTTCTTTGGCAAGCGAAGCGGACAGCCTGGACCACAAAACTCGAAACAAAGACGGAGTAAAGCTTATGACAATCCACGCTTCCAAGGGGCTGGAATTTGATTATGTTTTTGTAACCGGCATGGAGGAAGGTCTGTTTCCGCATAACGGCGAAGAAGAGAAAGAAGACGAGGAAGAGGAAAGAAGGCTTTTTTATGTCGCCCTGACAAGAGCCAGAAAAAAAGTTTATCTGACTTACTCCAACCAAAGAACCATCTACGGGCACCGCAAGCCAAACTTGCCGTCAACATTCCTGACGGAGTTTGATGAAGATATCCTGGAAGAGGAAAACTTCCCGAATGAAAACACCTCAAACGAAAACACCATCCACCTCGACTAAACCCCATTGAGAGGTCCGACCTCTCAATTTAATAAAAATTAGGTATAATAATTATATGAGAAGAAATCCGCTAGTAAATGATGAATATTATCACATCTACAATAGGGGTGTGGACAAGAGAAAAATAACAATGGATAAGTTTGATTCTGATCGTTTTATAACAAGTCTTGTTGAATTCAATTCCATTGATCCGATTGGCAGTCTTTATAGACAAAATTTACAAATTAACAAAGAAAAAAGAAATTTGAGAGGTCCGACCTCTCAAATAGTTGAGCTTGTTGCTTATTGCCTTAATCCAAATCACTATCACCTCATCCTTAAACAAAAAACTGATCGGGGTATAAGCGAATTTATGAAGAGACTTGGGGTCGGATACACTTTGTATTTTAACGAAAAATATAAGCGTACTGGCGTTTTGTTTCAAGGAAAATTTAAATCAGTACACATAAGCAGGGATGATTACCTAAATCATTTGAGTGTATATGTAAATTTAAATGATAAAAAACATAATTTGAGAGGTCCGACCTCTCAAATGGTGAGGTCAAGTTGGAGTGAATACTTGGGAAAACCTTGGCGTGATCAAAACATTTGTTCTGGAAAAGATATAATCTTAAATCAATTCGAGTCAGTGGGTGATTATAGGAAGTTTGCAAATGGATCTATTTTGGAGATTATTGATAGAGGAAGAAAAGAGGACGAAATTAAGGAATTAATACTTGAATGGATTTGAGAGGTCCGACCTCTCAAATTATTATGAGGGCTAAAAGGTCATTGGGGCAGAATTTTTTGACTTCAGAGAAGATTGTCGCTGACATTGTCGGGGCGGCTGGTTTGAGTCAAGACGATATTATTCTTGAGGTTGGGCCGGGGAGAGGAATTTTGACCGGGGGGCTCTTGAAAAATTCCAAGAAAATCATCGCCGTGGAAAAAGATGATGGGCTTTTTGATTTTTTGAGAGAAAAATTCGCCCAAGAAATAGAAAGTGAAAAATTGATTTTAATCCACGGAGATATCTTAGACCCCCGCTTAAACATTCCGCGCTTGAATAAGGGAGGGTACAAGCTCGTCTCCAACATTCCATACAACATCACCGGAAAAATCATCAGAAAATTCCTGTCCGCGAAAAACCGGCCCGAGATGATGGTCCTCCTCCTCCAAAAAGAAGTGGCCGAAAGAATCACGGCAAAAGACGGCAAGGAAAGTCTTCTCTCCATAAGCGTCAAAGCTTACGGCAAACCGAAGTACATCAAAAAGGTTTCCAGAATATTCTTTTCCCCAAAACCCAAGGTTGATTCGGCCATTCTTTTGATAGACGAGATCAGCCAGACTTTTTTCAAAAATTTCCCCGAGAAGGAATTTTTTACCTTGGTCAAAAGCGGCTTCGCTCATAAAAGAAAAAAACTTCTAAACAATCTGAAAGAGATTGGTCTTGAACCAAGCCGGATTTTTAAGGAAATGGGGCTGTCGGAAAATATTCGGGCCGAAAGACTCAAGCCCAAAGAATGGCTGGAGCTGGCTAAAAAGACGAAGTCCCGATATTCCTAACAGTGCCCTGAACGGGAATCCCAAAAAACGGAGTGAGCAGGCAAAAGCCGCCGAACGAGTAATTTCCGACGACGGAAACCCCCGGCCTAAGCATAAATTCCTTGTAAAGTTTGGACCGCCCGGTTTGAAAGAGAAAAACACCGGAGGAGGGCGGGGAAACTACCAAGGCCACGCCGCCGTTTAAACAGGGAGTGGCAAAAGTTATTTTCCCTCCGAAGGAGCCGAGAGAAAAAGAAAAGGGGGCGGCCGAGGCAAGGGGCGGAATCGTAAAAAAAAGAAGGACGCAAACAACCAAGAAGAAAGCGGTTTTTTTCTTTTTGAAAAGAATTACTCCGGAAAACATAAAGAGATAATATCACAACCTCCGCTCTTATCCACAAGCATAAAAAAGCTTGTGATTGCTTCGTTTTTGTCTGATATAATTACCCAGAGTGCCGTGAGAAAGAAATGAGATTTTTACCAAGCAAAAAAGTTATCTTGCCGGTTTTGTTTGTTGTAGCTGCTTTGACCATAGCAAGCGTTTTACAAAAAGAAGAAAGGCCCTCCGCCCAAGGCTCAAAACAAAATTTGGACGAAGATTTGTCGGCAAAATACGAGGAGCTTCAAAAAGTGGCGGCCAAAGACTTGGATAAAGACGGCCTGCCGGACTGGGAAGAGGCTCTCTGGGGAACGGGCCCGAACAACCCAGATTCGGACGGGGACGGCCTTTCGGACGGAGAGGAAGTAAGGGCGGGAAGAGACCCGAAGAAAGCCGGGCCGGACGACAAGCTCCCCAAAAAAGACAGCCCGCCGGAAGAAGAGGAGGGTCTCTCGGCAACGGAAAAATTCGGACGGGACCTTTTTACCGGATACGCGGAACTTTCAACAAACCCCGTTTTCCGGGGAGATAAGTCCGAAGCTCTTTACAATTTTTTAGCCGCAAACATTTCTGCCGTGCCGGAAGCGGAAGAATACCGCCTCTCGGAGCTCAAGATTTCGGAAAAAACGAATGAAACAACCTTAAAAAATTACGGCAACCAGCTGGCTCTGAATCTGAAAAAGGGAGGAGGGCAAAATGAGCTTCGGGAGATAGCCAGAATTTTTGAAACGGAAGGGGCTCTCGGAATTCCGGAACTTCTGGAGATTATCGGTCTGAACAAAGAAATTCTGTCGGAAAACTTATTCATCGGAGTGCCCGCCGAAATAGCTGGCCTGCATCTCTTTCTGATTAATAACCATAACAAGGTCATAGACGGCATGCTGAAGATAACGGAAATAAAAAACGACCCGCTTATGGCGGTTCTCGGACTCGGAAGTTATTCAAAAAGCTCGGAAGCTTTCTTGGAGGCCATAGGCGACCTGAAAGACTATCTTTCCGCCAAGGGCGTTGTATTCAAGACGGACGAGCCGGGAGTGATTTTAAATAAGTAACAAAGAAATGACGAGAGCAAAAATGACAAGAGCAAAAAAAATAATCCTGACATTTTTGATAATTCTTTCGGGAATGACCTCTTTCGTCTCTTTCTCCCCAAAAGCCGAGGCCATAGACACCAAGACCTTGCTTGGGGGCGCGGGAGGTGTGGCTCTCCACTGCGCGGGAGTGCTGGACAAGATCGGGGGGTTTTTGGGAGGAATCCTTCCGGGAGGAGAAGTGCCGGTCAAAGAAAAAGCCGAAAGAAACAAAGAGGGCTGTCTGGACCAGCTGGCTTTTATCGGAGCAAATATTTTAATTGAAGAGACCATCAAATCCACGACGGACTGGATCAACGGCCGGTCGGGTGGCGGAGGACCGAAGTATGTTCAAAATGTCGGGCAATTTCTGGAGGGAGTAACCGACAAAACCATCGGCGAATATATAAACACTACGGATTTCGGCTACATCTGCGACCCCTTTAAACTCCAAATCAAGACGCTTCTGGCCAGAGTAAATATTCCCGAAAAAAGAGCGGCTTGTACTTTGTCGGAGGTTGCTCAAAATATAGAAAACTTTATCGGCGGAGATTTTTACGATGGAGGTTGGAGCGCCTGGGGAGAGCTTGTTTCAAGAAGCAGTCCCTATAATGCCGCGACAAAAGCGGTGGCGGATCTTGAGGTTACCATCCAGGGGCAAAAAGAGATAGAACTCTCCAAACTGACCTGGGGCTCCGGGTTTTTGTCTTGGGACACTTGCCCGGGAGAAGCTTATCAGTGCAAAGCGGGAGGAATATGGTACGACAATGTGGGAGAAGCAGAGTGCTTAAACCCGCCGCTTTTAACGGATGAAGAAACGGGCTTATTTACGGTTGAAAGGCCCGTCGGTTCCTGGCTCTGCCGAGCCGGTCTGCAGACAAACACGCCCGGAAGCGTCATAAACGAGCAGTTGAACAAAGTTTTGGGTTCGGGCCAGAACAGAATAGAGCAGGCCGATGAAATAAACGAGCTTATCAGCGGGCTTCTTTCAAAACTCATCGGTGATATTTTTTCCGACAAAGGATTGTTCGGTTTTGACCCGAGAGCAAGAGCCGGCTCGGAAGAGGAGCTCCTAAACTTTGACTCCTGCGAGAAGTACGGCATTTGCGATGCGGGAGAGACCGCGGAGGAAATTTGCGCTTACTGGAATATTTCCATAGACGAATGCGTCCCCGGAACAACGGTTGAGGTCTGCCGAGAAAGAGGGACGGGCGCGGAAAACATCGGAGTTTTCAACAACTCAAACGAAGGAAACGGGAACCAAATCTGCGTTTTGATTAAAATTCCAAACCCCGACGAAAATCCGACAGAGGCAAAAGAGTGTTCCGACGGAATTGACAATGATGGAGACGGAAAGATTGACCTCTTTGATTCGGGGTGCCGAAATCTAAGCGATAATACGGAAGCAAGCGAGGCGGGAGAAACCGCTCCTCCGGCCTGCTCTGACGGAAAAGACAACGACTCCGACGGTTTGATAGATTTCCCGGCTGATTCCGGGTGCTTGGGAGCGGGAGACAAAAGCGAAAAAGAGGGCGATGGAGACAATGATAATAATGATAATGGCGGCGGGGGAAGCACGAGCTTCAGCGGAGACAACCCTTCGCCGAAGGCCCCCAAGACCTTAAATGACGTCGTCTGGCTCCATACGAATATCAGCGCTTGGAAAGAAGCATCCAAACTGAACAAGTCAAATATTTCCATTAAAGAAGGAGAAATCTGTTTGGACCACACAAAGAAAGGGCTTTGGCCGGAGAAAGACGGGGTTGAAGGGAACCCCTGGGTTCTGGCTTCAATTGAAGGCAAGTGGTATGCAGGGACATATGAGTGGTTGCGCCCCGGGCAGGTCTGCAAAGAACTTAGCTCAAATCCGCCCGCAAGCACCGTCAAAGAGCTCATCGGCCCGCATGTCAAAGCCTCCCCTCTCCAAAACTGGAAACCAAGAAAGGGCGAGCTCGTCGGTTTTATGGTAAGCGCCCTAGCCAGAGACGGCTCTCTTAGAAATGTTCAGGAAAGAACGAACGCGGTTTTTATTGAATGGCCGTTTTGAAAATGAAAAATCTTCTTCAGAAAAAAATAAAGAGTGTTTTGAGATGCTGGCCTTATCTGCTTCTTTTGCTGTTTGTCTTCATTCCCGCGGGAGAGGCGAGCGCGAAGTTTGAGATTGGGGCTATTCCCGTTATCGGCCCAGGCCTCGCTCTCTTTGAGTGGGCCACCGGCGGCAGTATCGCCGAACAGATATTTGCTTCTCTGGCTAATTTGCTTTTGGCTTTCTTTGGAAGATTTTTGGAAATGGCCGGAATTTTCTTGAACTTTGCCATTGTTATGACCGTTCAGAAAATGTCAATCTTTATCAACCACAACGAGGGCATTAAGGTGGCCTGGGAGGTTATCAGGGACATTTTGAATATCGGTTTTATCTTTACAATCGTCTATATCGGAGTTTCGACCATTCTGCGACTAGGAAGCAATCTGAAAAAAACCCTGGTGAATGTCATTGTGGCCGCGCTTTTGGTTAACTTCAGTTTTTTCTTTACCGGAGTTTTAATTGACGCTTCAAACATAACAACCTTGAGCGTTTACAATCAAATCAAAAATGTCCAGGCGAATACGGGGCATCCTTTTGTTGAGGGGATTGGTTTTTCATCCGAGGTTGAGGCGGGTGGGTCCGGGGAAGAGGTTTCAAACGCGGACCTTTCGCGCGGTATTGATATAGTGAATGTCGGAATATCCGGTATTTTTATGCAACATCTGAAAATGCAGACTATTTTTAGCTTGGATTCCGATGTTCGGAAGGCGGCCAGTGCGAATTCATTGGAGTCAAGCAGTATAGTGCTGATTTCCATATTCGCAAGCATTATCATTTTCATATTGACTTTTGTTTTTCTTACGGTGGCTCTTCTTCTTTTAATGAGGCTGGTTATACTCATCATTCTGATGATTCTCTCGCCGGTGGGCTTTGCCGGCTGGGCCATACAAGGAATGAAGAGCTGGTCGGACCAATGGTGGAAGGCCTTGTGGAGCCAGCTTCTTTTTGCTCCGCTCTATATGATTTTGACTCTTGTCATTATTCTCATAATCGGCAATCCCGGATTTAAGTCCGCTTTGGCCGGGGTTTTCAATTACACGCCGGAGGAGTTCAGTTTGGCCAGTTTCAATGACGCCATTATCGGCGGGCTGGCGAATGACATGATTGTTTTTGTCAACTACACCATTATTCTCGGTCTAATCATCAGCTCCATTGTTCTGGCAAAACAAACCTCGGCTTCAGGCGGTGGGCAAATCACGGTTTGGACGAATAGGCTCGGCGGATTTATCGGCAAAAGACAAAAACAGGCCCAAGGGCTCATTGGCCGGAACACCGTAGGCCGAGCGGCCGAGTTTGTGGGAGGAAAGGCGGAGAAATTCAGAAAAACCCAAGAAGAAAGCGGGGATTACAGCGATGATTTCGCGGGTCGCCTAACTCTTAGGGCGGTAACGGGCCTGGCGCGCGGTCTGGAAACTGCGGCAGGCAAAGGCCGCTCTGCCAAATTTGGAGGAGAGATCTCAAGAAAAGACGCGACTGAAGCCGGAACAAGGAGATTAAGAGAGGGCCTTAAAAAGAGGGCGAGTGATCCGGAGGCGCAAGCCAGATTCTTAAGGAACTTGAGCCCGGGAGAACAGCAAAAGGCGCATAGCGAGATGAGCCACAGAAACAGAGCGGCTCTGGAAAACTCTCTTCGGGAGAGGTGGCAAGAGGAGGGGCTTTCCTTGGAAGAAATAGAAGGACGCATAAACAATCTAAGAAGCCGGTTGAGCGTTGAAGATAAAGAAAAAACGGACGAGGGCGGAAGGAAGGCTTTAAATGAGGCCCAAGCGAGAGAACGGGAAGCGAACCTGAAGATAGCCCTTGGAATTTCTCCCGGGGGCGAAGAGGAGAGGAGAGGGCCGGCTGAAGCCATCAGGTTAATGGACGAAATGGATGACAAAGAATTTAAAGATCTGGGCGGAGAGATATTTACCACCGGAAGCGGAGCGGAAACAGAGGTCAGAAGAGAGATTCTGGACAGACTGCAAGTTTCGGACTTCGGAATCCTGCAGAGGTCGGAGAAATTAAACAGAACGCAAAAAGCCAGAATCGGAGCCTACATTTGGGAGAAAGCGGACAGGAGTAGAGGAAACGACCCGGTCTTCCAGTCTTATCTGAGAGGGCCGGCCGGAAACCATTGGCTTAACCCGGAAAATGTGGTTCTGCCGAGCGCGGGGAATGAAGACAGGCCCGGCGGGCTACGAACGTAAATAAGATTCTCGGATTCAAGTTCATCAAGCGCAACATAAAAAATATGAAAAAATACGACACCGAAGAATTAAACGATATCTTTGACAGACTGCCGGAACCCCTGCGGGAAGCCATTTCTTCGGTTGAAACGGCCGATAAGCTTGAAGATATCAGAAAGAAATTCGGCCTGCATGTGGACCAAGCCGGGAAACTGGGGAGCGAGACCGGTTTTGTTCTTCTGGGACTCGTGCCGATAAAAGAGTTTCGCCGAAATGTAAAAAGAAAGCTCGGTATTGATGAAGAGCTGACGGAAAAAATCGTCCGGGCCGTTGACGAGAAAATTTTGAGCGATGTCAGAGAAAGCCTAAAAAACTTAACCTCGGGCCCGGAAATAATTCCCCCGAAGCATGATGAGGAAAACTTGAACAGAGAAGAGGTTTTGAGAGAGTTGGAAGAAGAAAGCCGAGACGAAGAAGCCAAGGCCCGGACAGAGGATAGGCCGAAAGAAGACGCTCTTTCTCCGGCGGAGGCCAAAGATTTTCTGGCAGGGAATATTGAGAGAGGGGAGACCGCGGAAGAAAAGAGGGAGGAAAAACAAGAACAAGAAACGCCGCCCGCAAAAGAGGAATTTTTTGAAGAAAAGCTCCGGAGCCGGAGCGAGGGCGGTTTTTCTTCGGCCAAGTCCGAAGAGAAAAAAGGGGAGATAAAAATTATTCAAAAAAGTTACAAGGGCGGAGACCCCTACAGAGAGCCGATTGAATAAATTTTGCAATTCACGGCCTAAAAATTTTACTTTTTGAAAAAACAACGAAAATGGCAAGACACCAAGTACCGCAATTTATAGAAGTTGAAGACAAAATTTTCGGTCCGCTCTCCTTCAAGCAGTTTATTTATCTCTTGGGAGGTGCTGGTTTTACTTTTATCATGTTCCGGGTCTTTCCGCTCTTTTTGGCTCTGCTTTTTGCGGCGCCGGTCATCGCTCTTAGCCTTTCTTTGGCTTTTTATAAAATAAACAGCAAGCCTTTTATTTTTACGCTGGAAGCGGGATTTAAATATATAATGAATGCCAAGCTCTATATATGGAAAAAAGAGCCCAAAAAACAAATTCCCAAGACGCCGGAGGAAGTCGGAGCGGAAATTTTTTCCGTGCCAAAGTTGTCGGAAAGCAAGCTGGACGACCTGGCTTGGGGTTTGGACATTAAAGAAAAAGTTGAAGAATAATGGCGGGAGAAAAACCAACACAAAATTTTTTGCCGATAAAAGAAATCCGCGATGGAGTGGTCGTTTTGAAAGACGGTTCCTTTAAAACCATTCTGCTGGCTTCTTCTTTGAATTTTGCCCTGAAGTCAAGAGACGAACAGAGCGCCATTCTTTTGCAATTCCAGAACTTTCTGAATTCTCTGGATTTCCCCGTTCAATTTTTTATCCAATCAAGAAGGTTGGACATCAGGCCCTATACCCAAACCTTGGAAGAAAGATATTCTGTCCAGAGAGACGACCTGATGAAGCTTCAAATCAGAGAATATATATCTTTTGTCAAAGAGTTTACTTCAAACACCGACATTATGACAAAAAACTTTTTCATAGTTGTCGGATATCAGCCCCCCATTATCAATACCGACAAAGGCCTTCTCGGCCAGATTTTCAAAAAAAGAAGCGCCGCAGGAAAAACAACCGAGGATGATTTGTTCTACGAAAACAACAGCCAGCTGGAGCAGAGAGTCGCGGTCGTCTCCCAGGGCCTGATTCGTTCCGGAGTCAGAGTCATAAAACTCGGGACGGGAGAATTGGTTGAATTATTCTTCAAGATATTTAATCCGGGCGAACAAGGCCGGGCGGCTCGGATAACGAAAGAAACTTATGGGAATTCTTGATTTTTTTAAAAAAAAGAAAGAGGAGGAACCCTTGACGCCGATTCTTCCGAAAGAGATATATGAATCCGGGGTTTTGGAGCTGAAAGATGTTATCGCGCCGAACGCTCTTAAAATAGGACCGCGGGAGCTTAATTTGGGAGACAAAATTGTCAGAACTTTTTTTGTCATGTCTTACCCGAGATTTCTTTCGGATAACTGGTTTGACCCCGTCATAAACCTGGATAGAGTTTTTGATGTCTCCATTTCAATAGAGCCGATAGAAACGGCCAATGTCTTGAGAAAATTTCAAAAAAAGGTGGCCGAAGTGGAAAGTCAGATAAGCGCCAGAGAGCAAAAGGGTTTGGTCAGAGACCCGATGCTTGACACGGCTTACAGAGATCTGGAGTCCTTGAGAGACCAGCTTCAGCAGGCCACGGAAAAACTTTTTGATGTCGGCCTCTATATTTCAATCTACGGAGAAACGAAGGACGAGTTGGACAAAATTGAAACGGAAATAAAGCAAATTCTGGAATCAAAACTTATTTACATCAAACCGGCTCTCTTCCAGCAGGAACAAGGCTTTAAGAGCGTTATCCCTATCGGCAAAGACGAGCTTGATGTTAAAAACAAACTGAATTCTTCGCCTCTCTCCAGTGTCTTCCCTTTCATCTCCTTTGACCTAACCTCAAACAAAGGCGTTCTTTACGGTATAAACAGGCATAATTCCGGATTGGTTTTGTTTGACAGGTTCTCGCTTGAGAACTACAACTCGGTAACCTTCGCCACGGCCGGAGCGGGAAAATCGTTTGCCACAAAACTGGAGATACTCCGAACGCTGATGTTTGACGCCGATGTCATCGTTATAGACCCGGAGTCGGAATATAAATATCTTTCCGAGGCAACCGGCGGCAGATTCTTTGATATTTCCCTCTCCTCCGGACACCACATTAACCCCTTTGACCTGCCTCCGGCCAGAAAAGACGAATCTCCGTCGGATGTCCTCCGGTCAAATATCATAAATTTGGTCGGTCTGTTCAGGTTGATGTTGGGAGGGCTTTCTCCGGAAGAAGACGCCACCGTGGACAGAGCCATCACGGAAACATACGCCTTAAAAGACATCACCCCGGAATCGGATTTTTCCAATGTGGAGCCGCCCCTTTTGTCCGATTTTGAACTCGTCCTTTCAGGAATGGAAGGAACGGAATCGTTAGTCCAAAGACTTTCAAAATATACCAAGGGAACCTGGTCGGGTTTCATCAACAGGCCGACCAATGTGGATATAAACAACAGATTCGTCGTCTTTTCCGTCAGAGATATGGAGGACGAACTCAAACCGGTAGCCATGTACATCATCACCAACCATATTTGGAACACCGTCAGAAAAGAACTCAAGAAGAGGCTCCTGGTCATTGACGAGGCTTGGTGGATGATGAAATCCGAGGACACGGCTTCTTTTATCTTTTCTCTGGCCAAGAGAGGCAGAAAATATTATCTTGGTCTTTCCACCATTACCCAGGATGTCGGGGACTTTCTGAAGTCCCAATACGGACTGCCGATTATCACAAATTCCTCAATCCAACTTCTCTTGAAACAATCGCCTTCGTCCATTGATCAGGTTCAAAAAACCTTTAACCTGACGGAGGAAGAAAAATATCTCCTTTTGGAGTCGGCGGTCGGGGAGGGAATATTCTTCGCCGGCCTCAAGCATGTGGCCATAAAAATCATTCCCTCATACACGGAAGAGCAGATTATTACATCAGATCCCTCGCAATTATTAGCCATTCAAAAAGAAAGAGAAAAATTGGATGGATAAGGAAGAAAGAGAAAGACATAGCCTGGGCCGCAAAAAGAAGAGGGTTCGGATGGGCGCGGCCTTTTTGATGATTTTTCTTGCCCTGGCCTTTGACGCTCTCCAAGCCTTATTGCTTTTTCTTTTCGGTACGGGGCTCTTTCTTAATAGAATAGTTACCATTGTGGCCTGGGCCATTTTCGCTTTTTGGTTTTGGATGAAAGATGTAAAAATCTTGAGCTTTGAGAGCAAGGGTCTTTCAAAATTTATCCCCGGCGCCGTTTCTTTCGTTTCTGAAATGGTGCCGGTAATCGGCGCCCTTCCCGGCCTGACCGCGGGAGTTGCGGTTATTATAATGATAACTTACTTTGAGGATGAAACCGGGCTTAACCTAAAAGAAGTAACGGGCGGAGTTTTTCCGAAAGTCGGCGGGGCAACGGGAGAAAGAATTCCGGCTAGGAACAAGGAAGGCGGGCGAGGTATAATTAAAAGCGCCGACGGACGAGAGAGAGCGCTTAAAAGAAATTCAGGAAAAAGAAGGCCGGCAAGTTAAAGAGATGAAAAGATTTCCAGCAATATTTTTAATCATCTTCTTTCTGCCGCTTTTGGCGGTAAGGGGGCAGAGCTTGGAAGAGTCGGGGGAACTCGTTCCGGCTCTTTCTCCCGAGGCGCCAGGGCCCGGAGAAAACCTAACCATTAGAGTTTCCTCTCCGGATGTTTCCCTGGCGGGCTTTTTAATTTTATGGAGAGAAAACGGGGTTTTGAAAAAAGAAGGGGTGGGAGAAACTCTTTATGAGACCAAAACGGGACCGGCGGGCTCTGTCCTGAACATTTCGGTTTCCGCCCGCAGGGCAAACGAGTTTCTAAGCAAGGAAATAAGTGTCAGGCCGGCGGAAGCCAGTCTTGTTTGGGAGGCGGATGTTTATACTCCGATGTTTTACCAAGGAAAAGGTTTAGCCTCCCACCAGTCCGAAGTCCGCTTTGTCGCTTTGGTTGATATGTTTGACAATTCGGGCAAAAAGGCCTCCCCGCAAAATATTTTTTACGAATGGTCGGTCGGAAACAAAGTTGACAAGGGCCGGTCCGGCTTAGGTAAAGATACTTTCCGATTGCGCGGAGAGATTGTTTCAAGAAGCAAAGACGTTTTGCTTCTGGCTTCTTTGCCGAACACGAACATCAAAGCCCGCGCCGGAGTTTTGCTTGATTTTGTCGAGCCGGAATTGTTGGTTTACAAAGAAAACCCGCTCTCGGGATTGAGAGAAAGCGAGGTCGCGAGGTCCGTACCCATAGAAGAGGGAGAGGCGACATTTGTGGCCGAGCCGTATTTTTTCTCTCGGGACATCTTTAACTCGGGCAGGCTTGCTTTTGATTGGAGGGTGGGGGGGAGAAAAATTGAAAACCTCAAAACCTCCAACAAAATTACCATCGGCGGAGAGAATAAGGGAAGTTCCGCCGTCTCGGTTTCCGTTTTGAACCCCGTCTCTTTTTTACAAAAAGCTTTCGCTTCGTTTAGTGTTGTTTTAAGATAAGCCCCGAAGATAAAATCATTGTGAAGAAAAAAATCGGAAAAAAAATGTTTGTCTTTTTTATAGTCTTTTTTGCGGTTTGGTCTTTCTGGAATACGGCTTTCTCCCAAGATACTTACGACCCCATTTCTCCCGACCTGCCGATTGAAAGCCTGCAGAAAGGAAGGGTTCCTTCTTTGGGGGAGTACCTGAACGAGATATTTACTTTTACTTTGGCCATAGCGGCTCTGCTGGCGGTTATTCGGATAACAATGGGGGGAATCACGTATATGACAAGCAGTAGCGGCGGGGCAACGGGAGAAGCTAGAGAGACCATAAAGTCCGCCGTTTTGGGGCTTCTGGTTATCTTGGCCACCTATCTCATCCTAAACCAAATAAATCCGGACATTTTGAGATTCGATATCGGGGGAAGAGAGGTTAATGAAATAACGAAATAAGAAAATTTGACTCTGATAAAAGACTATGAATAAAAAATTTTTGCTTATTATAATAATCGCGGTTATAGCGACCCTTGGGTTGTTGTTTTTTTTGAGAGCGAGCCAAAGTCAAGACGGCCCGGATGATTTTTCCGCCGACGAAAAGAACCCCATCTTCGGCGGGAGCGGAAACCGAAATGAAGACGGTTTGGCCGGAGAAGAGAGCGTCGAAGAAAAATCGGAGTTCGGTTTGGGGGGAGGAAAAAATCTCCCGCGGCTCCGAAAAATCACTTTCAAGGAAATATCGGGCTTTGGGCTTTTTGGGAATAAAGGAACAACAACCATTCGTTTTGTTGACAAAGAGTCCGGTAATGTTTTTGAAACGAACACAAAAACCTCGGAAACAAAAAGAATAACGAATACGACCATCTTGCGAACCGTCAATTCCTGGTGGTTTGATGAAAGCAGGTTTTTATTAAGATATGTTGACGAAGAAAACAATATTCAAACTTTCTCGGCGGAAATACAAAAAGAAGCGGAAGACGGAGCGCTTCCTCTCTCCGGAGTTTTTCTTGACAGCGGAATAAAGAGCTTGAGCGTCTTCGGCCAAAATGTTTTTCATCTTGAAGAGGGAGGGGGAAGCCGGGGAATTGTTTCTTCCTACGGAACTCTAAATAAAAATGTCGTTCTGGAAACCCCGCTTGAAGAAATCATTCCGATTTTCTACGCCCAAAATAGCCTGGCCGTCGGAACAAAACCCTCTTATCTGTCGGCCGGTTTTATTTTTTTGCTAAACACAAGCACCGGAAATCTGGAAAAACTTTTGGGAGGAGAAAGGGGGTTTTACGGAAACATTCTGAATGAGAAGGGGGATGTTCTCTTCAGCCTAGGCAAAAATACCGGAGTATCCCTGTGGTTTTGGGAGAGAGAGAAGAATAAAAGTTTGAAGCTTTCCAAAGAAACTTTGGTGGAAAAATGCGCCTGGAGAGAGGAAGAAAAATCGCTCTATTGCGCCGTTCCGGAAGATACGGGCTTCATCGGTCTGCCGGATATTTGGTATAAAGGACTGGTTTCTTTTTCCGACAGTCTTTGGAAAATAAATGTTGAAACAAACGAATCAAAGCTTCTGTCGGATCTCAACTTGGAGTCCGGAGAGCGGGTGGATGCCCTTGAAATCAGGTTGGATGAGGGCGGAGAGAACCTCTTCTTTGTAAATAAAAAAGACGGAACACTCTGGTCTTTAGTCCTGGAAAAAAAGGAGGTGGAGGCGTTCGGAGCGTCTAATCGGGGAATTCCTGAAAGCGAATAATAACCCTTCTGCTCGGCCCGAAGCCGACGGACTCCGTTTTGAGGTCCGAAAAATCCGCAAAAGTTGAGTGAACTATCATTCTCTCATAGGATGTCATCGGATTCATTTCAACGTCTTTCTTAAAAAACCGAGCTCTTTCTCCTAAAATGACGGCTTTATTTTTGATGTCTTTTATCCTGTTGTTCTGGTAGTCTCCGATATCAATAAAATAGTTTTCCCGCCCTTCTTTCTCTTCGTCCCCGGAGAGTATTTTTTTGAGAAGATGGCTTAATGAAAGCAGAGTCTCTCCTTTGTTGCCGATAAGCAAAGCCGCCTCGGGTGTGATGATGACATATCTCGGGGTGTCGTTAAGATGGCTGTCTTTTTTTTCAACCGATTCAAATTCCACACCGAGTTTTTTCAAAAACTCTTTGATTTTATCCGTTTTGTCCATTTTTATTTTTTTGATTTGAGTTTCTCCTGGCGTAAAGCTCTTGTCCTATCATAAAAACGTTGCTGGTCGTCCAATAAAGAGCCACGGCCGCCGAAATGCTCCAGGCGATAAAGAATATCAGAACCGGAAAAACATATTTCATCTGCAAACTTAAACTCCTTTGAAAATCCGCTCCCAGGCCGCCCGCTTTTTTATCCGGTGTTTTGGGGCCGGCGAGCCTGGCTTGGAAAAACTGGCTTATGCCGGCCAAAGCCGCTATAACCGCGCTTTTTTCCGAAACATTAATCAGCCCCAGGAAAACCATTTTTATGTTTGCCGGAGCGGAAACAAAAAAATACAAGATATCTTTATTTACCTCCGGAAAGCCGCCCCGCAGAAAGATAAAATAGAGGGCGAAAATAATGGGAATTTGAATAAATATAAGAAGTATTCCGGAAAAGGGATTGATTCCTTCTTCTTTATATAAAGCCATTGTTTTGACAGCTTGTTCTTGTTTGTCTTTATATTTTTCTTTTATTTCTTGAAGTTTCGGTTCTATTTTTTTGATAGCCACCTGTGTTCTAACCTGTTTTTGAGAGAGAGGAAAGAGAGCTAGTTTGACCAGAAGAGTAAAAAGAATGACCGCAAGCCCTAAGTCAAGCCAGGGGAAAACATCCAAGAGAAGAATTAGGCCATTGTAGAGAGGGTTATAAAAAAGAGTGTTAAAAAGGTTTGCAATCACACAAACCATTCTACACCAGGATTTTCCAAAACTAAAGTCTCTTTAGGAGCTCTTTTTTAAGCTCTTCGATTTTTTTATGAAGAATTTTCTTTCCGGCATAGACAATAATCGTCTCTTGGGGGAATTTTTTCCCAAAAATATCCGCCAGAGCCGCCCGCAGTCTTCTTTTAATGAGATTGCGCTCCGTTCGGAGAGGAAAAAGTTTTTTGGGAACAATAATATGAAAAGAGGGTTTGGTTCCCGGCCTTTTTGAAACAGAGAGCGGCGACATAGTTTGAAGTCAAACGGAGAGTTTTTTCCTCCCTTTAGACCTTCTTTTGGAAAGAACTCTCTTCCCGGACGGGGTGCGCGATCTTACCAAAAATCCGTGGGTTTTTTGTCTTTTTCTTTTTTTAGGGTTGTATGTTTTAGACACGGAAAGCTAACTATATTTTTAAAAGGGCGGCTGTCAAGTTTTTTTCATGAAAATAACCGCTCTTTTACACACATTATAAACACCTTGTTAACACAAAGCAATGTTTTTGACAAGTTGGGCAGTCTTCTTAAAGAGATATAATAGCAGAGATATGAGTATGAACAATCAACAACTCTGGGAAAGCGCCATGATTGAGATTGAGTTGAGTGTTTCTCCGGCTAATTTTAAGACCTGGTTTAAAAACACCTTTGTTTTGAGGCAGGAAGAAGGGATTGTTTCCGTGGCTGTGCCGAGTGAGTTTGTCCGCGGCTGGCTCCAGAACAAATTCCATAAACTTATAATGAAGACTTTGCGCTCTTTATCAAACAACGTCAGGTCAATAGAATATGTCGTCTCAAAAGAAAGGCCGTCTCTGAATAAAGGCCTGGAAATGGGAGCGGGTTTTGGAAAAATAGAGCTCCCTTTGGATAATTTTTTTGTAAACAAAAAAGACAACCTTAACCCAAGATATGATTTTGATTCCTTTGTGGTCGGTTCTTTCAACGAGCTGGCCTACGCCGCCGCCCAAGCGGTTATAAAAAAACCCGGAGGAGCCTACAACCCCCTTTTTGTTTACGGCCCGACGGGAGTCGGCAAGACGCACTTAATACAAGCCATCGGAAACAAAACACGAGATACCTTTCCGAACAAAAGCATTTATTATCTGACCTCGGAAAAGTTTGTCGTGGATTACACAAACTCCATTCAAGCAAACACCGTCAGTTCTTTCAAAGAAAAATACAGAAAACACGGGGTTATAATTATGGACGACATTCAGTTCTTCTCAAATAAAGAAAAAACCCAAGAAGAGTTGTTTCATTTGTTCAACACCCTTTATGAAAATGGCGGGCAAATAATTTTTTCCTCGGATCGCCACCCGAATTTTATCCCCGGACTGGAGGATAGACTTAAATCAAGGTTCGCCCAGGGAATGATTGTTGATATTTCTCCGCCCGACCACGAATCAAGAATTGCTATTATTAAAAAAAAGGCGACACAGAACGGTTTTCTAATACCGGACGAAGTTGTTGATTATTTAGCTATTTCGGTTGAAGGAAGTATCAGAGAGTTGGAGGGACTTCTGAACTCCATTATCTGTCAGGCCCAGCTTAAAAATAAAACTCCGGATTTGAATGATATTAAAAATTTAGTCAAGAACAATCTTAAGCCGAAAAAGATGGTTCCGATTGAAAATATTGTTAAAACCGTGGCCGGTTATTATAATATTGAACCGGAAATTATTTACAAAAAAACCAGAAAAAAAGAAATAGTCAAGCCGAGACAGCTTATTATGTATATTTTAAGGGAAGATTATAATATACCTTATCCGACAATAGGACAAAAACTTGGAGGAAGAGACCACACAACCGTTATTCACTCTTATGAAAAAATAAAAAGAGAATTGAAAGAAGGAAGTTCAATAATTCAGGAAATTGAACAATTAAGGTCAATGTTATAACTTTGTTAAAAAACGAAGAATAAACTGTTTAAAAGTTTTATAAATAATTTAAAAAAAACAAAACTTATTTTAATAAAAAAATAATCATTAACTTTTCCCAAAGAAATCAATAATCAAACAAAAAATAATAAAAACAAAGAAAGCCCCAAATAAAACTTATCAACCTATTCACACCCCTAATAATAGTATTAACTTTATAAAGAAATAATTTATTACCACTATTATGAAATTTATTTGTTGGAAAGAAGATTTGGAAAAAGTTTTAATCAAAGCCGAAAGGATTACCGGAAAAAACACAACCTTGCCGGTTTTGAGAGGAATTTTTTTTGATGTTGGTGAAAAAATAATAGTTAAGTCCACAAATCTTGATATTGGTTTGGAGATGGAAGTTTTTGGAAAAAAAGAAAAAGAAGGAAAAATTCTTGTTGATGGAAATGTTTTGTTTAATGTTATTTCAAATATTAAAAAAAATATAAAACTGGAAATAAAAAAAGAAGATAAAAAAATGGCTATTTCCGGAGAAAAAATCAAAGCTAATATAGCAACCCTGCCGGAGGAAGATTTTCCTTCCATACCGAAAATAAAAAAAGAAGATGAATTTTTTCTATCGCCGCAAAAAATAACAAAGGGTCTGAAATCGGTTTGGTTTAGCGCCTCAAACTCAAACATAAAGCCGGAACTATCCGGAATTTACATTTACAAAAGCGGAGAAAAAATAATTTTTGTCTCAACAGACTCCTTCAGACTTTCCGAAAAAAGCATTCCCATTGAAAATCTCAAGGAGTTTGAGGCTTTTCTTTTACCAACAAAGAATATTCCGGAAATAATCCGTGTTTTAGAAGGAGAAGAGAAGGATGTTGGAGTCGTTTTAGGAGAAAGTCAAATCTCTTTTTTTTCTGATAATTTATATTTAACATCAAGAATAATCAGCGCCGATTTTCCGGATTACAAACAAATAATACCGAAAGAAATAAAAACAACGGCGGTTGTTTTGAAAGAAGATTTTTTTTCATCACTCAAGCTGGCCAACATTTTCGCGGATAAATTCAATCAAATTATTTTTAAAATAGACACCGATAAAAAATTTTTTCGCGTTGAATCAAAAAACCCGGAAAAAGGAGAACACACAAGCGATATTGAAGCTTCTCTTGAAGGAGAGTCTTTAGAAATAGGTTTTAATTATAGGTATATTATGGATGTTTTCGCTTCCATTCCTTCCGACAGCCTAAGTCTTTCTTTTTCCGGTCCCGGCCGCCCCCTTTTAATCAAAGGAGTTTCAGACGGCTCTTTTTTATACATCGTTATGCCGATGAACAAATAAGATAAATAGTTATTATGCTGGTTTTAGCCATAGACCCTGGATATGAAAGACTCGGAATTGCCATTCTAAAAAAAAACAAAAATAAAGAAGAATTGGTTTACTCCGATTGTTTTGAAACAAAAAAAGAAATTCTTTTTAAAAAAAGATTTAATTTTTTGGGGCGGGAGATAAGAAGAATTATTAAAAAATTCAAGCCGGAAATCCTGGCCATAGAGAGTGTTTTTTTTAATAAAAATCAAAAAACGGCCATGAAGGTCTCGGAAATTAGAGGGGCCATCATAAACATTGCCTTATTTTATAATCTTGAAATAAGAGAATTTACCCCCCTTCAAGTAAAGGTGGCCGTCACCGGCTACGGCCGAGCTCCCAAAAACCAGGTTATTGAAATGGTTAAAAAACTTATAAAAATTGACGATAGAAAAAGAAAAGATGACGAGTTTGACGCCATCGCCGTCGGCCTGACTTGCTTGGCCTCGGAAGTTCTTCTAAAAAAACAATAAACTCCCGTTACTGACGCAAACCAAAATGAGAAAAAAAAGAAAGAACAAGTTTCATCATAAAATTATCCCCTTTTTACTCGGCCTGGGCTTTGTTTTACTCGGCCTGATTTTTGTCTGGGTTTCAACATTCAAAATACCGGACCTGGAGAATTTTGAAGAAAGAAAAATTCAACAATCAACCAAGATCTACGACCGCACAGGAGAGGTTCTTCTCTATGATCTGCACCAAAACATCAAAAGAAGAGTCGTTCCTCTGGAAGAAATATCCAGAAACATCAAAAATGCCACGGTTGCCATAGAGGACGCGGAATTTTATGAGCACCGCGGAGTAAGGCCCCTGGCTTTTTTAAGGGCCGTTTTAACAAACCTGAAAGATCTAGAATTCAGTCAGGGAGGCTCAACCATAACCCAGCAAGTTATAAAAAACTCTATTCTGACAAGCGAGAAAAAAATTTCCAGAAAAATAAAAGAGTGGGTCTTAGCTCTCAAAATAGAAAAAGAAATGACCAAAGATGAAATTTTAGCTCTTTATCTGAACGAGGTTCCTTATGGAGGAAGCATTTATGGGGTAGAGGAGGCCAGCCAGTCTTTTTTTGGCAAGAGCTCCAAAGACCTAAGGCTTTCCGAATCAACCTATTTGGCCGCTCTTCCGCAAGCTCCGACTTTTTACTCGCCTTACGGTAACAATCGAGATAAATTGGAGGAAAGAAAAAATCTCGTTTTGTTTAGAATGCTGGAGGAAGGTTTTATAACCGAAAAAGAGTATAAAGAAGCGAGAGAAGAGATTGTTCCTTTCAGACAAAGAGAAGATGTCGGCATTAAAGCCCCCCACTTTGTTTTTTATGTTATAGAGGAACTGGAGAGTCTCTACGGCAAAAGGGCTCTGGAGGAAGAAGGCTTTAAGGTTATAACCAGCTTGGATTATTCTCTTCAGGAAAAGGCCGAAGAAATAGTAAAAAAATTTGCTCTGGAAAACAAAGAAAAATTTAACGCCGAAAACGCCGGACTGGTGGCCACTTCCCCCCAAACCGGAGAAATTTTGGTTATGGTCGGTTCGCGCAATTATTTTGACGGAGAAATAGACGGAAATTTTAATGTTACCATTTCCCAAAGACAACCGGGCTCCGCTTTCAAGCCCTTTGTTTACGCCACGGCTTTTTCCAAAGGCTACACTCCGGAAACCGTGGTTTTTGACCTTCAAACCCAATTCTCCACCACCTGCACCTCCGAAGGAACGCCTCTTCTTGGTTTTGATCCGGAGAGTTGTTATCTGCCGGTAAATTATGACAATGTCTATCGTGGTCCGGTTACACTCCGAAACGCCCTAGCCCAGTCTCTGAACATCCCATCCATTAAAACTCTTTACCTTTCGGGACTGAAAGACTCTCTTCAGACGGCCGAGAAAATGGGAATCTCAACTCTCTCCGACATAAACCGTTACGGCCTGACCTTGGTTTTGGGGGGCGGGGAAGTTTCTCTTCTTGAGCTGACGAGCGCCTACTCCGTTTTTGCAAACGAAGGTAAAAGAAATCAACAGACGGCCATATTGAAAGTTGAAGACTCCTCCGGAAACCTGCTGCAGGAATCAAACCCCAGTCCGGTAAAAGTTTTGGATGAAAACATCGCTTTAACCATTTCCGACATTCTCTCTGACAACGAAGCCAGAACCCCGGCCTTCGGAGCAAGCTCCCTTCTTTATTTTCCCGGCAAAGATGTCGCCGTCAAAACAGGCACCACCAACGATTACCGCGACGCTTGGATTATTGGCTATACTCCGAACATTGCCGTCGGAGCCTGGGCCGGCAATAATGACAATAGTTCCATGGAGAAAAAGGTGGCGGGTTTTATTATTGCCCCCCTGTGGAACGCTTTTATGAATGAGATTCTTGAAGTCCGTCCCGCCCCCCCTTTCCGCGGTCCCAAAAAAGAAAGAGCGGAAGGCCTGAAGCCCGTTCTAAGAGGTGATTGGCAGGGAAGCGAAATTCTCTTGGTTGACAAAAGAACCGGAAAGCCGGCCGCAGACGGCGCGCCGCCGGAAGAAACGGAGGAAAGACAAACAACAAGCGTCCACAACATTCTTTATTGGCTTGACAAAAACAATCCGCGGGGAGAAAAGCCCCAAAATCCGCAAGCCGACCCGCAGTTTAAGCTGTGGGAAAAGCCGGTCAGGGACTGGGTTCAGAAAAACCGTATTATAGAAAATCTTCCGCTTGCCACCCCTAACTTATCATCAAGTCTTTGACCAACTCTTTTTTTCCGAGTCTTTCATTCAAGTTTTTCAACAGCTCTTCTTTTTGGAGAAAAAAAACGCTTTTATTCAAACCCTTTGTTTTAAGATAAAGGACGCCGGTCTTTTTATCAAAAGAAACCTGTTCTTTTGAAACACTTATCCGAAGTTTTTCTCTGACGAGAGAGACAAATTCCGTTCTGATGCTATCGTCCGGAAACGAAAGTTTTTCAAACTTCCCCAGAAAATTTTTCAGGTTAATAAAACTCATTCCGCGTTCGCATAAAGACCAAGGACATCATCGTGCTCCGAAAGGGCCTCAAGGGCCGCCTCCAGTTTTTCCCGCCCCGATTCGCTTATTTTCACAAAAACCGAGGGCCGCCACTTGTCTCCCGTCTTTTTAAAAGCCCAGGAAGCGGCGCGGGGAGGAGAAATGAAAAGGCCATGTTTTGCCAGAATCCGCCTCAATTCCGAACCCGTTCTGTTCGTGTTGTCTGAAAGAGTTTCAATAATAATGGCCGCGCCTTCCGGGCCGTAGGCCTCATATGTGGCGGAAATCAAATTTTCCTCTCCGCCGCCCGCCCCTTTTTCCACCGCCCGTTCTATATTGGCTTTTGGCACATTTTCTTTTTTGGCCGATAAAATAGCGGCTCGCAGTCCGGCCGAGTTTACATCTCCACCGGATTTTTTTGACTCATTTTGAATAAGCCTCAAAAACTTGGAAAAACTCCGACTTTTTCCCGCGTCCATGGCCTCTTTTTTGTGCTTGATTTTTGACCACTTGTTATGTCCGGACATATTCTAAAAAATGTTTCCCCGATAAAAAATAATACATACCATAATATATACTATAATACATACTATAATATATATTTTTTAATCAATCTTCTCTCCGCCTTATTTCTTTCAAACCGAGATGCTCATAGGCCCTTGGCGTGGCCGCCCTGCCTCGGGGAGTTCTCTCCAAAAGCCCTGTCTGAATCAGATACGGCTCATAAACCTCTTCTAAGGTTGAGCTTTCTTCCGAAAGAGCGGTGGAGAGAGTGTTAAGACCGACTGGCCCTCCGCCGAATTTGCCGATAATCGTTTCAAGAATTTTTCTGTCGTGGGAAGAAAGACCGAGGCGATCAATTTCCAAAAGTTCCAAAGCCTCTTTTATATTTTCTTTGCTCATCGGCCTTCTGTGGACTTGAGCGAAATCGCGGCATCTCTTCAGATAATAATTGGCCGTTCTTGGAGTAAATCGGCTTCTTTGAGCGATTTCTTTCAAAGCATCTTTTCCGGCCTTGACCCGGAGTATTTTGGCCGAGCGCTCCAGTATTTTTTCAATTTCTTCTTCCGAATAAAAATTCAGTCTATGAACCCCGCCGGAGAACCTTGAGCGCAAGGGAGAAGAAACGGAAGCTATGCGAGTCGTGGCTCCGACCATGGTAAAAGGAGGGAGGTCCAACTGCAGGACTCTGGCCGACGGCCCCTTGCCGATAATAATGTCCAAGACTCCCGACTCCATGGCCGGATATAAAATTTCTTCTATGACCTTGTTCAGGCGGTGGATCTCGTCAATAAAAAGAATGTCCCCGGGGGAGAGATTTGTTAAAATGGAAGCCAGGTCGCCGACCCTCTCTATGGCCGGCCCGGAAGTGATTTTAATTCCCGCGCCGGCCTCTTTAGCCACAAGAGTGGCCAGAGTTGTCTTACCGAGACCGGGAGGGCCGTAAAAAAGGAGATGTTCCGGCGATTGGTTCCTTTCCTTTGCCGCCCTTAGAAGTATTTGGACATTTTTTCTGACCCCCTCCTGTCCGACATAATCGGCCCACTTCTCCGGACGGAGTGTTTTGTCCAGAGATTTTTCAGAGAGAGCCCCGTTCCCTTTCTTGAAACTATCACTTGACATAAATTAACAGATATGTTAGTATTACAACCGAAAGTAAGTTTTTTAATAGAGTCCGGAAATCTCTAAGCATCCGAGCGTCTTTACAAGGATTTTTTTGCTTTTCCCCTTCTGGGTAAATTGCTGAATTTCTCCTTAGTCTTCACGCTTAACTTCACTCCGCTGAAGTCTTGCTTAGAGATTTCCGGACTCTATTTATTTTACTTTATTCTTTTGCCACTATAAACCATTTCTCGGTCCAAAAACATTTACCCAAGCCCCGATTTGTTTCGTGGTTTTGCCAAACCTTTTATCCCAGCTCTATAACTCTTTTCACCTCCTCCAAAGAAGTCATGCCCTTCAAGGCTTTTATGACGGCGTCTTCTTTCATATCAAGCAAGCCTCTTTTTTTGGCTAGCTCTTCTATTTCTCTTTCGGCCGGCATTGCGGATATTAATTTTTCCATTTCCTCGTCAACGACCACTACTTCAAAAATTCCTCTCCTCTCCGCGTAGGCGGCGACATCGTTTTCGTCTCCCGTGTCCGGAACCCACAAATAATCTGTCTGCGGAATCTTGCTTTTATCGGCTACGCCGGAAAGAATTTTCTCCACTAAAACTTTATCTTTATCCGATATCGGCACTTTTTTCTTTCTTCCTTCGTCCAGATGCCGTATCAGCCTTTGGGCCATGGCGATGTTAACGGAGGGGCCTATGGTTTTCGGGTCAATGCCGAGGTCTAAAAGTCTTGGAAAAGTTCCGGCAGCCGAGTTGGTATGCAAGGTTGATAAAACCAAATGACCGGTCAGAGAAGCGTGAACGGCAATTCTGGCCGTTTCTTCATCTCGGATTTCTCCCACCATTATAATATCGGGGTCTTGTCTTAAGGCCGACCTTAGTCCGGAAGAAAAATTGTAGTTTTTCTTGGGATTGACTTGCGTTTGAACAATGCCCGGCAGGTGATATTCAACGGGGTCTTCAATGGTGATTATTTTTATCTCCGGACGATGAATTTTCCTTAAAAAAGCGTAGAGGGTTGTCGTTTTTCCGGAACCCGTCGGTCCGGTGTTTAATATCAGGCCGTTGGGCTTTTCTATTTCCCTTAAGACAACCTTTAAGACGTCCTCATCCAGGCCGAGGTTTTCCAGAGAAATCTTAAGCGTTTCGGGGTTGAGGATTCTCAAAACAATGGATTCGCCGTAAGCTCCGGGCAGGGAAGAGGCCCTGATCTCTATGTCCGTTTTTTCAAGCTTGATGCTGAACCTTCCGTCCTGGGCTTCTTTTTTTAAATTCAGTTTCAAGCCGGATAGAAGTTTCAGACGCGAGAGCAGAAGCCCGTAAGTCTCAAGGTCCATCCGAAGAATATCGGTTAAAATGCCGTTCAGTCGGAAACGCAACCTGACATAGGATTCCTCCGGCTCTATGTGGACATCGGAGGCTTTAAGCGAGATAGCTCCGGCCAAAATTGACTCAACGATTCTTGAAATTCTGTAACTTTTCTTCAAAGACAAAGTCTGCTTGATTCCGCTCTCTACATCTCCGAGGGTTTTGTTTTGCCTAACCCCCTCTTCTATTTGCCTGTTTGAGATATCCAAGACCCCGGCCGTCGTTTCCGTGGAAAAAGAGATGTCCTTATATCTCTCCCAGGCGCTTCGGAGGCTTTTATTTGAAACCATAAAGAGCTTGGGCGAATAGCCTTCTTTTTGAAGCTCGTCCAAGATATCTTTTGTTTTCGGGTCGTTCGGAGAAAGAATCCCGACCTTTAAATTTTTGTTGAGTTTTTCAAAGACAGCCAGCTTGCTTTCCCTGGCTATGGCCTCCGGCACGATTCTCAAAGCGTCGGTGTCTATGGAAGTTTGGTTGAGGTCCCTGTAAAGGAGCCCGTATTTGGAGGAAAGAATTTTTTGAAGCCCCTCCTCCTCTTTTTCTCTGAAGAGTCTTGTTTTTTCCTCCCTTCTTTTATCGTCAAATAAAACCATTCTTCAAATCATAACTCTTTTGGCCGTAACCCTCAACAAAAGAGCGTCTTTGGGCGGATGTCGGGCCTCTGCCCAAGGAGGTGGTCTTATCAAGGGCGTCTAAGTGTAAAAATGGATGAGGTTATTCAAGTGGTTGACTATTGGTTTGTTTTGTAGTATTATTCACACAGAAACAGAAAAAAACTCTGGATTGACCGCCCATCATACGAGGAGAACCGCAATGAAGCGCTTGATGAAATGCTTGTTTTTGTTCCCCCCGCTTCTTCTTGCTCTCGGCTCGTGCTACGCGAGTCTGGGGGTAAGGAGTGGCCTCGGTATCTCCATTGTTATGGAAAGGGCCGGGGAGTACGCCAATGTTTTTGTCACAAACCAGTTTGCCGGCAACAAACTGGTTTGTGAGCAGTTAACCGCGGACGAAGCCCCTCGGTGCGTCTATCGCCCACCGGGAGGGTTTACCGCAACCTCCGTCTGCGGAGAGATTTACATCCAGAGCCGCCGGATCGGCTCCGGAGAAATCGTCGGTTTTACTAGGTTTAACTACTGCGACTGGTATCGCGGTAGCGGGTTTGGCCGGTATGATTTCCCGGTCTACCGCATCCGGGAAATCAGTCCGGTGGTGCCGGCCGGCCGGTAGCGATGGGAAGGCGGCTTGCCGCCGCGAGGCCCCCGAGGGCCTCGCGGCGGCTCTTTCTTTTTCTCCTCTTTTTCTTTCTTTGGCGGCGGGGAATTTTCACAGAAAAAAACGAACCGGATTAGCCCGATTTTGCCAAAATAAAATTAGGAAAAATCGGGCGAAATTACCTTCGGCAAAAATGGTAAAATAAGCCTTATGAAGCGCGTCAAGTATCTTTCCGAAAATCTTCAAGAGACGAAGAAAATAGCCGGAGAGTTTTTAAAAAAAACCCATCCCCAAAGCAAGTCCGCCACGGTCGTAGAGCTTATCGGAAACTTGGGTTCCGGCAAAACGGCTTTTGTCAAAGCCGCAGCCGAGGTTCTCGGTCTTAAAAACACGGTTTCCAGTCCGACATTTGTCATTCAAAAAATATACAAACTTCGGAACAAAGAATTTGATTATCTGATTCATCTTGACGCTTACCGTCTAGAAAACGGAAAGGAATTGAAAATTTTGGGCTGGCAGAACATTCTCTCTTCGCCTGAAAATTTGATTTTTATAGAATGGCCGGAAAAAGTTTCGGACATTCTGCCGCGCGGGACAAAACGCGTTTTTTTTGATTTTGTTTCCGAAAATACCAGAGAAATAAAATATGAAACCTAAAAACGCGGAAAGCAAAAAAAGACTCGTGCTTCTTGATTCTCACGCCATTCTCCATCGGGCCTATCACGCCTTACCCGACTTTGCCTCCGGAGGTGAGCCGACCGGCGCTCTCTACGGACTTTCTTTGATGCTCTTTAAGATAATCGCGGAACTCAAGCCGGACTACATTGTCGCCGCCTACGACCTCCCCCAACCGACTTACAGGCACGAAGCCTATGAAGGCTACAAAGCCGGAAGAAAAGAGACCCCCGCCGAATTGGCTTCCCAAATAGAAAGGTCCCGAGAGATCTTTAGGGTCTTTGGCATTCCAATTTATGACAAAGAAGGTTTTGAAGCCGATGACATTCTGGGAACTATTTCCGAGCTCGCAAAGAAAGACAAAAAAGTTGAAGTCATTATCGCCTCCGGAGATATGGACACCCTCCAGCTCGTGGACAAAGACCAAGTCAGAGTTTATACCCTGAAAAAAGGAATAAAGGACACTATTTTGTATGACGAGAAAGCTGTTTGTGAGAGATTCGGCTTCAGCCCCGGCCTTCTGCCGGACTACAAAGGCCTAAGAGGCGACCCGTCCGATAACATTCCCGGCATAAAAGGCATCGGAGAGAAAATCGCCACGGAACTTATTATAAATTTCGGCGGACTTGATTCCCTTTACAAAAAACTGAAGAAAGACGCGGATGGCTTTAAAAAGGCCGGCATCAAGCCGAGAATAATCAACCTTCTTTTGGAGAGCGAAGAAGAGGCCTTTTTTTCTCGCGAGCTGGGGGAAATCAAAAAGGATGTCCCGATTGAATTCAGAATTCCAAAGAAATCGTGGAAGGAAAACTTGGACCCCGAGAAAGTTTTGACGCTTTTCGGGGAACTCGGCTTCCGCTCTCTTTCGGAAAAAATCAGAGAGATGTTTCTGATGAAAAAAGTTCAGACGGAAACCGCAAGTCCCGAAGAGGCAGAAAAAACCGCCATTGCTTTGTGGCTTTTGGATTCCGACACGACCAATCCGGAACTCTCTGACATTTTGAATTTTGCCGGAACCGATAATTTCAAAAAAGCCCGGGAGCATATTTTTTCCGAGCTTGAAAAAACCGGCCTCCAAAAACTTTTTCGAGAAGTTGAACTGCCGCTCATTTCCGTGATTAAGAAAATGCAAGAAACGGGAGTAAAAATTGATATGGTTTTTCTTCGCGAGCTTTCCCGGAAATATCATCAGGACCTTCAAAAACTGGAAAAAACCATTAGAGAACTTTCCGGCAGAAAATTCAATCTTAACTCGCCCAAACAACTCTCGGAAGTCTTGTTTGACGAAATGAAGCTCTCCGCTCCCAACCTGAAAAAGACTTCCGGCGGCGCAAGGTCAACCAGAGAATCGGAGCTCTTAAAATTAAGAGAAACGCATCCCATCATCGAAAAAATTCTGGAATATCGGGAACTCCAAAAACTTCTCTCAACCTACATTGATAATATTCCGGAAATGGTCGCAAAAGGCGGCAGACTTCACGCCGATTTCAACCAAGCCGGCACGACAACCGGCAGAATGTCTTCTCAAAACCCGAATCTTCAGAATATTCCAGCAAGAAGCGCGCTTGGAAAAGAAATAAGGAAAGCTTTTGTCTCCGAGAAAGGATTTAAAATCGTGGCTTTTGACTATTCGCAGATTGAACTTCGGATCGCGGCAATCCTCTCGGGAGATAAAAAACTCATTGATATTTTCAAGAAAGGCCACGACATTCATAATTCCGTGGCCGAGGAAGTTTTTGGGGTCGGCTCGGGCGAAGTTACGACAAAAATGCGTTCTCATGCCAAGACGATAAATTTCGGCATTTTATACGGCATGGGAGTGAACTCTCTCAAGACGGCCCTGGGCACGGACAGGAAAACCGCCCAGGAATTTTATAATGGCTATTTTGAGAAGTTTGGAGGTCTCGCTCTTTATCTGGAGAAGACCAAAAGGGAGGCTATGAAAAAAGGATATACTGAAACTTTTTTCGGGCGAAGAAGATACTTTCCGGGCCTTCGGTCAAAACTGCCTTTTATCAGAGCTCAAGCAGAAAGAATGGCCGTTAACGCGCCCATCCAGGGCACCCAGGCTGATATTATCAGGATTGCCATGGTCTTGATAGATAAAAATCTTTCGTCAAAAGATGTCCGCCTTTTACTGCAGGTTCATGACGAATTGGTTTATGAAATCAGAGAAGGCAAAGTCCGCGCTGTTTCCCGAGAAATCAAAAAAACAATGGAAAATGTCATCTCTCCCGACAAAATAAACGGCATCAATCTTGCCGTTGATGTTTCCGAGGGCCTTAATTGGGGAGAAATGAAAAAATTAAAAATATGATCTACCTGCTCTACGGTTCCGATTTCAAAAAATCCCGCCTGAAACTTCACGCCCTTCAGGCCTCTTTCCTGGAAAAATCTCCGCGCTCTTCCTCTTTTCATTTTGATTCTGAAAATTTTGAAGAGAAGTTTTTGGACGAGATAATCTCCGGAAAGAGCCTTTTTTCCGGCAGGTGCATTGTTGTCCTGGACAAGCTTTTGGGGGCGGGGAATTTTAATGAATTTCTTTTTAAAAAAATGAAAGAGCTCTCTCTTTCAGAAAATATTTTCATCTTTCTTGAAGAAAAGATGGGTAAAAAAGAACTGGGGCTCCTTAAAAAATGGACGGAGAAAACCCAAGAATTTTCCATGGCGGAGAAAGAGGAAAAATTTAAAATCTTCTCACTCTCCGACGCGCTCGGCCGAAGAGATAAAAAAGGCCTTTGGGTCTTGTACCAAAAAGCTCTAGGCCGGGGTATTTCGGTCGGAGAGATTCGGGGCATCTTATTTTGGCAGGTCAAAAATCTTTTAATGCTCAAAAAAACCAAAGAGCCGAAAAAACTCGGACAGAACCCCTATGTTTTGAGAAAAAATCTTTCCTTTCTTTCAAATTTCAAAGAAGAAGAACTTGCGGACCTCTCTCGAAAGCTTGTTGAACTCCCGCATCGCTCCAGAAGAGGAGAGGGAGAGGAGGAAATTCTTCTGGAAAACTTTCTGCTCTCTCTTTGATTTCCGCTTCACAGGGTCGTCTTTTTTTCGAGCAATTAAAGTTTCTGAAGCCGGAGTTTGCCATAGATTTTTAAAATTTTTTATAAACAACTTTATTTTGGAGACTTTCCAGATATCTTTTGAAATTACGCGAAGATGTCTCCAGAGTTTTTGAGTTTGTTTCGGGGTGAAAATAGACTCTCTCTTTCTTCAGAAGGTCTTCGTCTATCAGGACGAGAACATCTTTTTCTTTGTTGTTGATGAGAGCGTAGGGGCTGACCGACCCCGGGGTCGTGCCGAGTTTTTGGCGAAGTTCTTCCGGGGAAGCAAAACTCAACCGGCTTTCTTTCAGGTTCTTTTGCAGTTCGTTCTGGTCAATTCTTTTTTCTCCGGAAATTATGACGAGGTAATAAGCGCTTTTATTCTTGTTTCTCATCAAAAGACTCTTGCTTCTTTCTCCCGGAACCTCGTCTTTATGAAGCAGAGATTCTTTAACCGTAAAAACCGGCCTATGCCGATAGACCTTGTATTTTATCCGCAAGAAGTCCAAAGTTTGGTAGATGTCCATTGTGCCCAGCATTCTTGAAATAGCGCGAACCGTTTTCGCTCCTCGACAGGCTCGGGGCGAGGAAAGTCCGCCGCCTGCGCGGCCGAAGCCACTTCGGTGGGGCGAAGGCGCGCGAAAAATCCGAAATGCGACGCCTGCCCGCCGACCCGTCCTCCGAAGTCTTGACGAAGGGGGAAGTCTCGTTGTGCACTTCCGAAGCCTCGTGCGGAGGAGTGGCGCAGGCGGCGAAGCCGCACCGACTTGTCCGTCCGAAGCTTTAGCGAAGGAGGATGACAATTTCCCTCCCTCCCTCTTTAGGGGCTATGGCGGGCACGGCAAGTTTTTCTTTGGCGGCGAATAAATTGAGTTTGCGAAGCAAACACCAAACGTATTGTATGAAAAATGGAGCAATAAATCAAAAAGAAATAGGGCCGCGTCGTTTTTACACAACGCGACCCTTTGGAACCGAACAGCGAACACTATCACCGATACTGCGGATGGGGCTGGAGGAGCGCACGGTGCGGAACCCACGCTGGATAGTGCACCCAGAGCGAGTTCGCGACGAGAACGCCGCCGGCATAGCCTTTGGCGACGCACGGCCGGCTTGCCTTTTTCTAAAGTGTCCCCCCACTAGGAATCGGACCTAGGTCATCCGCTTAAAAGGCGGGTGCTTTACCATTAAGCTATGGGGGGTG
>Ga0210019_1000352_pt1 | contig 58851 bp, 60 predicted proteins | sample CryGeyCG2114_020_2_FD_183969 | JGI IMG/M metagenome (GOLD analysis project Ga0210019, IMG submission 183969) | Groundwater microbial communities from aquifer - Crystal Geyser CG11_big_fil_rev_8/21/14_0.20 (SPAdes) (version 2) | ecosystem: Environmental > Aquatic > Deep subsurface > Groundwater ...
CCCGCCAGTGGCAGCCCCTGCCGCAGGACGGGCTGATCGCCGACGTCGCGGCGCACCTCGCCAAGCGTCCGCTCGACCACTGGCTCGCGGCGCTGGACGGCGTCGACACCTGCGTGCAGGCGGTCGCCGACTATCCGAACGTCGCGGCGCAGCCGCAGGTGCAAGCCCGCGGCCTGGTCAGGGACGATCCGCTCGGCGGGGTGCAGGTGCTGCTGCCGATCCTGGCCGACGGGCTGACGACGGGCGGACGCTCACCCCTTTCGGTGCGCTCGGCGGACGAGATTCTGAAAGACTGGGGAAAAGCCTGATGCGACGGCTCAGCGGCCGCGCCCGATGACGCTGGGGCAGTCGTTCTCGCCGGTCAGGCCGACCTTGGCGGCGCCGTGAGGCGACAGGCGCAGGTTTCCCTTGGCGCCGATGACGTAGGCCTGGCGGCCCAACGGCTGTCCGTTGGCGGCCATGCGCACGACGGAGGCCGCGCGGCAGGCGCGGCAATTGTTGACCAGGAACACGCCGCCGGTGCCGCGGTCCGTTTCCAGGGTGATGCAGGTCTTGTCGCTGTCGTCGGCGAGGGTTTCCGGTTTCACCAGGTTGGCCTGCTCGCAGGGGTAGATGGAGCCGAGGCTGGTCCGTCCCGGCCCGCGGAAGGGCAGGGGCAGGGTCATGTTGCCCATTACGTTGAACTTGCGCACTTCGGGCGCCGAGATGCCCCGGCGCAGGCGTGTCACGCCGACGACCATGCAGGCGTTGCACTTGTTGACCAGAACCTCGCCCGTGCCGGTGCGGGCATGGCGGATGCAGTCCGCGCCGGGCGCCACCGAGGCCGCCGTGCGGATCAGGGGGTTGATCTCCATGGCGTCCGCGGCGGGGACCCGCGGTGCCGCGATGGCCGCCGCCGACAGCAGCAGGATGGCGACAAGCGCCGCCGCGGTCAGCAGATAGAGGTGCACGAACCTTTGCATGGTCCGATACTTTAGGGAATATTGGTAAATGAAACGTGACCGCCGTCACACTTATTACGAGATCGACCTAATTCATTGAATTCATGAATGTTTTTTGAACGGCGAAAAGCGCCCATAGGCGGACATTTCACGCTGGATGCCCCTTGCCTCGTCCTCCAGGAAGTGCCGGACGGCGTCGCGGAAGCCCGGATCGGCGATCCAATGGGCCGAATATGTACGGCGCGGCAGATAGCCCCGCTGCACCTTGTGGGGCCCCTGGGCCCCGGCCTCGACCCACTTCAGGCCGTGGGCGATGGCGTAGTCGATGGCCTGATAGTAACAGGCCTCGAAGTGCAGGAACCTGTAGTCGGCGACGCAGCCCCAGTTGCGCCCGTAGAGGGTGTCGCCGCCACGCAGGTTGAGGGCCCCGGCCACGGGCCGCCCGTCCTTCTCCACCACCACCAGGACCACGGCCCGGCCCAGGCGTTCGCCGAGCAGCGAGAAGAACCGGCGGTCCAGGTAGGCCTGGCCCCACTTCTTGTCCGACGTGTCCATGTAGAAGCGGAAGAAGGCGTCCCAATGGGCTTCCGTGATGTCCGCACCCTCCAGGACGCGGATGTCCAGCCCAGCCTCGTGAACGCAGCGGCGTTCCTTCTTGATGTTCTTGCGCTTGCGTGACGACAGCTCGTCCAGGAATGCGTCGAAGGTCGCGAAACCCTTGTTCTCCCAGTGGAACTGTTGGCCGATGCGCTGCAGGTAGCCGGCCTGGCCGAAGGCTTCCCACTCGTCCTCCGTGGGGAAGGTCACGTGCAGCGACGACACGCCCAGGTTCTGGGCGAGCTGCGCCATGCCGGCGATCAGGGCGGCGCGCATCTCGCGGCGCTGGTCCGCGGGCAGGGCGGCGTTGACCAGCAGGCGCGGGCCGGTCACCGGCGTGAAGGGCACGGAACACTGCAGCTTGGGATAGTAGCGCCCGCCGGCGCGCTCATAGGCGTCGGCCCAGCCCCAGTCGAACACGTATTCGCCGTAGGAATGGTTCTTCAGGTAGAGGGGGGCGCAGGCGGCGATGCCGCCCGCCGGGTCCTCGATCACCAGATGCTGGCCGAGCCAGCCGGTCTCGGCCGCGGCCGAGCCGGAATCCTCCAGCGCCGACAGAAAGGCATGGCTGACGAAGGGATTGTCGGTCCCGGCACAGGCGTCCCAGGCCTCGGGCGGGACCTCGGCGAGGGATTTCACGACCTTGATGGCGACCGCGTCGCGTCCGTCGGGCATGGCTAAATTCTTATCCGTCGCGCCGCCGGGGGCAAGGGCCGATCCGCCAGGATGGCGGCCAACATGTCCAGGCTGTCGACCAGCCTGGGGCCCGGCCGGTTGAAGAAGCTGTTGGCGTCGGTGGCATAGACGCGGCCCGCGCGCGCGGCCTTGAGGTCGCGGAAGTCCGGGTGGCGTTCCATCAGCAGGCGGGCCTCGGCGGTCGAGCGGTCCAGGCCGAAGCCGCAGGGCATGAAGACGATGACGTCCGGATCCTCGGTCCTCAGGTCGTCCCAGGTAATCCAGGGCGCGTGCTCGCCCGCCCGGCCGAATACATCGCGCCCACCCGCCATTTCCACCAGTTCGGGCACCCAGTTGCCCGCCGCCATCAAGGGATCCGTCCATTCGATGCAGGCGACGCGGGGGCGGGACCCGGCGGGCGGCTGCGTCAGCTCGTGCGCCCGGTCGGCCAGGCGGTCCGCCACCTTGCGTCCCCGGTCGGCCGGGCCCAGGGCGGCGCCGACGCGGGCCACGTCCTCGAACACGTCGGCAAGGGTCATGGGCGTCAGCGACACGATCCGCGCGGCGCGGCCGGTCCAGTCGCGGACCGCGGCCTCCACGTCGGCCAGGCTGACGGCGCAGACCTCGCACTGGTCCTGGGTGATGATGACGTCGGGGGCGCAGGCGGCGAGGGGCTCTTGCAGGACCTCGTAGACGCTGACGGCTTCGGCCGCGGCGGCCTTCACCCGGCGGTCAATCGTTGCGCTGGATCCCTCAAGGTTCAGCCGCGGCCGCGTGCAGACCGGCAGCTTTTCGACCTCCGGCGGAAAGTCGCATTCGTGGGAGCGGCCGACCAGCCGATCCGCGTAGCCGAGGGCGCAGACGATCTCCGTCGCGCTCGGCAAAAGAGAGACGACGCGCATCTTTTGCGTATTCTCCGCCACTTCCATCGGGACTAATGTGAGGGCCCCGTTCCCATTCGGCAACCGCCTTGGGCGGTGACAGGCACGGTGACATGATGCGGTTTCCGGTTTTCCATCGATTGTGTCTCCTGGCTTTCGCCGGATTCGTGGCAATGCCCGCGGCGGCGCGGGCCGAATTCCAGATGCCGCCGGAATCTGTGACGGCAGAGGCCCGGAACCTGACCTGGGAACGCGCCTACGTCTACCTACCGGCCGGGTTGAACCCGTTCGGCACGGGCGTGCTCGGCGGGCGGCGCGGTCTCGTGTCCATCGAAGGGGCTCTTGAGGAGCTGGCCCGGCGCGGGATCGAGGTGCCCGTGGTCGTCTACCTGCACGGCTGCGGCGGGTTCGGAAATTCCGGCAAGATCAACGCCGGCATGCTGGCCGAGGCCGGGTTCGTCGTCGTCGCCCCCGACAGCTTCGCGCGGCCCGGGCGGATCAAGACCTGCGACGGCAAGAAGCACGTCGGTATCGGACCCAAGGGCGGCTACGCCGCGACGATCCAGCTCCGCATCGACGAGTTGACGCGTGCGCTTGAGGGCCTGGGCGAGTTCCCCTGGGTCGACCGGGAGAACCTGTTCCTGTTCGGCCATTCGCAGGGCTCCAACGCCGCCGCCTACTACGACGGCAACGCCTTCAAGGCGCGGGTGATGACGGGCACGCGCTGTTCGCGTGGCTATCGCGCCCCGGCCGAAGAACCGGCGCTCGCCGTATTCTCGACCGGCGATCCCTGGTTCCGCGGCCGTCCGGTGAAATGCCTGGACTACGTCGGCCGCACGAAGATCGAAATCCTGCAGCTTGACGGCGACGCGCACGTGGTCGCCAAGGTCCCGGCGGCACGCGAGCGCATCATTGGCTTTCTGAAGAGCCGGATCGGGCCCTAGCGGATCTCGAAGATTCCATCGACTTCAACCGCGACGCCGCGCGGCAGAGCCGGCGCGCCGACGGCGAAGCGGGCATGCTTGCCGGCGTCGCCGAACACCTCGACCATCAGGTCCGAGGCGCCGTTGACGACCTCGGGGTGGTCCGTGAAGTCGACCGTCGAATTGACGAACCCGCCCAGCTTGGCGACCTGCACGACGCGGTCCAGGTCGCCGCCGCAGGCCTCGCGGACCTGGGCGATCAGGTTCAAGCCGCACACACGCGCCGCCTGATAGCCGCCTTCCTTGGTGACGTCTTCGCCGAGCCGCCCGCGGCAGGTGATCTCGCCGTTCCACACGCAGACCTGCCCCGCCACGAACACGGTCGATCCGACGACCGTGTAGGGGATGTAATTGGCCGCCGGGGCGGCAGGCCTGGGCAGTTCGATGCCCAGTTCCTTCAGGCGGGAGTCGACGGTTCCGGTCATGGGATGGGGATCCTTTCTTGGGCTGGGCGCCCGGCGGCCGGGCGGGTCGGATCGGATGAAGCCAGGTCAGATGAAGCCAGATCAGATGAAGAAGGTGTCGCGTTCCTTGGGTGCGACGCAGACGGTGTCACTGCCCCGCTCCTTCAGGAGCTTCTGGGCGATGGCCAGCTTTTCGTCAATGGCGTCGTCGTTCTGGTCCGGATCGTGGTGGTAGAGATAGAGGGTCTTCACCTCGCCGCGGTCTGCAAGCTCCACGACCTTGGAGATGCAGGAATGGCCCCAGGTCACCTTGGTCGCGTATTCGGCGTCGGTGTAGGTGCAATCGGTGATCAGCGCGTCGGCGCCGCGCACGAAATCGGCCAGCTTCTGCTCGTAGTGGGGGTTGTAGCCGTCGCTGTTCTCCAGGAACATCTCGTTGTCGGTCACGTAACAGACGGCGCGGCCGTTGTATTCGATGCGGAAGCCCAGGCACTGGCCGGGGTGGCTCAGAAGCTTGGTCTTCACGCGGATGCCGTCGACCTCGAACTCCTCTTCCTCGAGATCGCGGAAATAGACGCGGGCGGCGAATTCCTTCAGCGTGATCGGGAAATAGACGCCGTCCATCTGGGCCGAGATGATCTCGCGGATGGAAATGTCGCCCTGGTTGGCGCCCAGAATCTGGAACTCGTTGCCCTGGCGGTAGAGCGGCGCGAAGAACGGAATGGCGTTGATGTGGTCCCAATGGGGATGGGAGATGAAGATGCGGCCGCGGATATTGCGCCGGCCGTTCGACAGCAGCCTGTCGCCGAAGGTCTTGATGCCCGTACCGCCGTCGAACACGAATATCTGATCACGGGGAAACTGCAGGGTCACGCAGTTCGTGTTGCCGCCGTATTTCAGTGTGTTCCTGCCCGACACGGGCAGGGTGCCGCGCACGCCCCAGAACGACAACTCGATGTCGTCGCGCAGGATGCGATTGACCCGTTCCAGGAAGGTCGCGGCGACGATCGGCTTGCGGATGAAGCCGTGGGCGCCGAATTCATAGGCGCGGTTGACGTCGAATTCATAGCTCTTGGCTGTCAGAACGATGAACACCGCGTCCTTCAGTTCGTCGTGTCCGCGCACGAACTTGCAAAGCTGGAAGCCGTCCACGTCGGGCATCATCAGGTCCGAGATGATGCAGTCGGGGGCCAGCCCGACCAGCTTGTCCATGGCGTCCCTGGAATCGGAAAACGGCGTGACCCGGTGCCCCGCCGCTTCGAGAATGGAGGTGATGGCGTCAAGAATCATCCGGTCGTCGTCGACCGCAACGAAGTGAATGGGTTCGGTGTTTTCAGCCATGCCCGTCCCGATGTGCCGATGCTGGACCGGCGATCCAAATGCCCCTTCTGTTCAGGCAAGTAGAGCCGGAACAGATTAACAAAACCCTCAAAACGTCGATTATCACCGTCCCTCGAAACGCTTTCGACGGGCAGGTTTTACGGGTTTTGTAGCAGAACAGGCGTTGCGACCGCAAACCGCTTTTCCGAACATCGCGGAACAATGCAAAACCGTCCGCGACCAATGCCGGGGACGGCGGGAGCGGGGATGGCGCGGCGTTGCGGGCAGTCAGGCCAAAAAAGAGGCGTACGGCGGGCCGAAGCCCGCCGCACGCCCCAAGTTTCCCAGGGAGGATTGCTGAAATCTTTGGGTAAGGGAGCGCGTCATCACGAACATCCGCTGGTGGCGCCGCAGGTGACGCACTTCATGCAGGTGCCGTTGCGCACCAGGGTGAAGTTGCCGCAGTCGCCGCAGGAGTCGCCCTCGTACCCCTTCATGCGGGCTTCGCGGATCTGGTCGAGCTTGCTGTCGGTCTGCGCGATCACGGTGGTTTCGATCTCCAGGACCGTTTCGACGCCTTCGGCCTGATGGACGGCCGTGCCGCCTCCGCTGCCGCCGCTCCCCTTGGCCGCGGCGCGGACCGAACCGCCCGAACCGGACTCGCCGCTGCCGCCGAAGCGGCCGCCCTGGACGACCATGAACTGCTTGGAGCGCACGTAGCCGCGGCTGGTCAATTGGGCCACGGCTTCCATCATGCCGGACTTTTCGACATTAGGCAGGTCGCCTTCGTCGGAGCCGTCGCCCAGGGTGTCGGGCAGCAGGTCCGCCGGCTCCACGTGGGCCAGATCGTTGCGGTCAAGGTACGACACCGCCAGTTCGCGGAAGATGTAGTCGAGGATCGACGTCGCCATCTTGATGGTGTCGTTGCCGGTGACCATGCCCGACGGCTCGAAGCGCGTGAAGGTGAAGGCTTCCACGTACTCTTCGAGCGGCACGCCGTACTGCAGGCCGATGGAGATGGCGATGGCGAAGTTGTTCATCAGCGAGCGGAACGCGGCCCCTTCCTTGTGCATATCGATGAAGATTTCCGCCAGGCGACCGTCCGCGTATTCGCCGGTATGCAGGTAGACCTTGTGGTCGCCGATGGACGCCTTCTGGATGTACCCCTTGCGCCGGCTGGGCGGGCGGCGGCGTTCCTGGGCCCGCTCGACGATGCGCTCGACGATGCGCTCGGCGACGATCTCGGCCCTGGCGGCGGCCGGCCGGTCGGCGACGGCCTCTTCCAGGGTCTCCTCCGCGTCGGCGTCGTCCAGGAGGGCCGCTTGGAGCGGCTGCGACAGCTTGGAGCCGTCGCGGTAGAGCGCGTTGGCCTTCAGCCCCAGTTTCCAGGACAGCATGTAGGCCTCGTTGCACTCGGCGACGGTCGCCGAGTTCGGCATGTTGATGGTTTTGGAAATGGCGCCGGAGATGAACGGCTGCGCCGCCGCCATCATGCGGATGTGGCTTTCGACGCTGAGAAACCGCTTGCCGATCTTGCCGCAGGGATTGGCGCAGTCGAATACCGATAGGTGCTCGGCCTTCAGGTGTGGCGCGCCCTCAAGCGTCATGGCGCCGCAGACGTAGGTGTTGGCGGCCTCGACGTCGGCCTTGGAGAAGCCCAGATAGGCGAGCATGTCGAAGCTCATGTCGTTCAGCTTGTCGCCGGGAATGCCCAGCCCTTCGCGGCAGAACTCCTCGCCCAGGTTCCACTTGTTGAATACGAACTTGATGTCGAAGGCTTCGCCCAGTGACTTTTCAAGCTTACTCATAACATTGTGAGAGAAGCCTTTGTCTTTCAACGATTCTGAATTGATTCCGGGAGCGCCTTCCAGGGTCCCATGGCCGACCGCGTAATTGATCATGGCGGTGATCTCGTCGGCCGTGTAGCCCATGCCGGCAAGCGCCTTGGGCACCATGCGGTTGATGATCTTGAAGTAGCCGCCGCCGGCCAGCTTCTTGAACTTGACGAGCGCGAAGTCGGGCTCGATCCCGGTGGTGTCGCAGTCCATGACCAGTCCGATGGTGCCCGTGGGGGCGATGACCGTGGTCTGGGCGTTGCGATAGCCATGCGCCTGGCCGCTTTCCAGCGCCTTGTTCCAGGCCAGCGCCGCCGCCTTGGCGAGCGCGGCGTCGGGGCATTCGGCGGCGATCAGCGGCACGGGGGGCACGTCCAGGCCTTCGTAGCCGGTCTTCTCGCCGTGGGCCGCCCGGCGGTGGTTGCGGATGACCCGCAGCATGGCGTCGGCGTTCTTGGCGTAGCCGGGGAAGGTGCCCAGTTCCGCCGCCATCTCGGCCGAGGTCGCGTAGCAGGTCCCGGTCATCAGCGCCGTGACGGCGGCGCAGATGGCGCGACCCTCGACGGAATCGTAGGACAGGCCGGCATTCATCAGGTAGCCGCCGATGTTGGCGTAGCCCAGGCCCAGGGTGCGGAACTCATAAGACAGTTCCGCGATCTCCTTGGACGGGAACTGCGCCATGAGCACCGAGATTTCCAGGGTCACGGTCCACAGGCGCACCGCGTGCTCGAACCCGGCGACGTCGAAGGACCCGTCCTTTCCCGAGAAGGTGATCAGGTTCAGGGACGCCAGGTTGCAGGCCGTGTCGTCCAGGAACATGTATTCCGAGCACGGGTTGGACGCGTTGATCCGCCCTGAATTGGGGCAGGTGTGCCACTCGTTGATCGTCGTGTCGTACTGCAGGCCCGGATCGGCGCAGGCCCAGGCCGAATAGCCGATCTTCTCCCACAGGTCGCGGGCCTTGATCCGCTTGTGCACCTTGCCGTCCGTGCGGCGGATCAGCTCCCACTCGCCGTCGTTGAGGACGGCGCGAATGAATTCGTTGGTCAGCCGCACGGAGTTGTTGGAGTTCTGGCCCGAAACGGTCACGTAGGCTTCCGAATCCCAGTCCGTGTCGTAGGTCGGGAAGTCGATCTCGGTGTAGCCCTGGCGCGCGAAGTGGATGACGCGCTGGACGTAGTTGTCGGGGATCATGGCCTGGCGGCAACCCTTGATGGCGGCCTTCAGGTCGGCGTTCAGCTTGGGATCGAAGCGGTCGTCGGCGCCGGCGTCCGGGCCCATGTCGGCCTGACAGGCGGCCAGGACCTGGGTCAGGTGCTTCTTGGCGAGGCGCGAGCCGGAGACGAGGGCCGCCACCTTCTGCTCTTCCTGGACCTTCCAGTTGATGTAGTTCTCTATGTCCGGGTGGTCGACGTCGACGACGACCATCTTGGCGGCGCGGCGGGTCGTGCCACCCGACTTGATGGCGCCCGCGGCGCGGTCGCCGATCTTGAGGAAGCTCATCAACCCCGACGACCTGCCGCCGCCCGACAGGGGCTCGTTCTCGCCGCGCAGGCGAGAGAAGTTGGACCCGGTGCCCGAGCCATACTTGAACAGCCGCGCCTCGCGGACCCACAGGTCCATGATCCCGCCTTCGTTCACCAGGTCGTCGGAAACGCCCTGGATGAAGCAGGCATGGGGCTGCGGGTGCTCATAGGCGGAGTTGGAGGCGACCAGCTTGCCGGTCTCGAAATCCACGTAATGGTGGCCCTGGGCCGGACCGTCGATGCCATAGGCCCAATGCAGGCCAGTGTTGAACCATTGGGGCGAGTTCGGTGCGGCCATCTGTTTGGCCAGCATGAAGCGCATTTCGTCGAAATACGCCTGGGCGTCAGCCTCGGAATCGAAATAGCCGCCCTTCCAACCCCAGTAGGTCCAGGTCCCGGCCAGACGGTCGAACACCTGCTTGGCGCTCATCTCGCCGGCATGGCGCTTGTCCTTGGGCAGCTTCTTCAGCGCGGCCCGGTCCGGTTCGGACCGCCACAGCCACGACGGGACGGAGTTTTCCTCGACCTTCTTCAGCTTGGCGGGCACGCCGGCCTTGCGGAAATACTTCTGCGCCAGCACGTCGCAGGCGACCTGGGACCAGGATTCGGGGACTTCGATGCCGTCCTGGGCGAAGACCACGGAGCCGTCCGGATTCCGGATTTCGCTGGAGGCCTGACGGAACTTGATGGCCGCGTAAGGTGACTGTTCCTTCTTGGTGAAATGCCGCTTGATCTGCATGATTACCCCGTCTGCTCTCCCTTGGTGGTCCCTGTCGTTCCCGACCCTGTCCGTTGGTCGGCGGGCCCATCGACGGACCCGGGTCGCTTCTTTGCCGCTGGCCAGGAAGGCACTGATTGCCTTACTACATAATGTGGTTGCCCAGGCGCGAAGGACGCTAAATGTAGCCAGCGGGCGAGGGGGCGGCAACATCATAATTTCAACATTTGGGGGTATTGTTGCAAAAAAATTACTTGATTTTGTGGAACCTCCCGGAATTTCGGGGATTATGCCTTTAGATATAATCGTGCCGATACAGAATGTTGTGACGAAAGAACGCGGAGTCGGCCGCAGACCCTAGACCTTGGGCCCGCATGGTGCCATATTCCGGCGGTACATCAGGTGGGTAATGAGACGCCATGGACATCGGAACGCTTCTTCACACGTGGCTTTTCGGCAAGCTTGTCGGGACGGACGAATTCGGCAACCGCTATTACAAGCAGAAGGGCGGCGCGCTGTACGGTCGCGAACGCCGCTGGGTGCTGTACAAGGGGCGCAAGGAAGCCTCCAATGTGCCGTCGGAATGGCATGCCTGGCTGCACCACACCACTGCCGAACCGTTGACCGAAGTCGCCACGCAGGCGCGGCCCTGGCAGAAGGAACACGTCCCCAACCTGACGGGGACGGTCGCGGCCTATCGGCCGGCGGGTCACGAATTCAAGGGCGGAGCCCGCGCCCACGCCACGGGCGATTATCAGGCCTGGACGCCGGAATGAGGTCCGGTCCCCTGACGGGGACCTTTTCGTGACGGCCGGATTGCCATAACCCTGGAAACTCCATGAACCTTGAAACCAAGGAACAGTTGATCGGCACCCTGGCGCTTCTCGTGCTGTTGGCGGTCATCGGCTTCATGAACCAGGCCCGCAACGTCACCACTGCGGCCAACGATGGGCGCATCCGTGTCGACGCGCTGTTCGGGCGGGTCGATGGTATTCAGCCGGGCGCGGAGGTGCGCATGGGCGGGATTCGCATCGGCACGGTGGCCGAGCAGCGGCTGGACCGCGAGTTCCGCGCGGTGCTGACTCTCAACCTGACGGACAGGATCCCGGTGCCCAAGGATTCCTCGGCCTCGGTGCAGACGGACGGCCTGTTCGGCGGCAAGTACGTCGTGCTGGAACCGGGAGCGTCGGAAGAGACGCTGAAGGCCGGCGACCTCATCGCCCTCACGCAGGACGCGCAGGTCGTCGGCGACATCCTGGACATGATCATTTCCCAGGGCCGCGCTGCGCTGGCCGCCCGCAAGGGCGCGACCGAACAGGCGAAATAAAAGAGGGCGGGGACTTTAAATGGGACGTAACGCAATCGAAACGGTCTTGGGCGCGGTGGTGTTGATCGTCGCCGGGGTGTTTCTGTTCTTCGCCTTCAACGTGGCCCAGGTGAAGGCCGTCACCGGCTACGAGATCAAGGCCCATTTCCTCAAGGTCGGCGGCCTCTCCATGGGCAGCGACGTGCGTATCAACGGCATCAAGATCGGCACGGTGCTCGACCGCCGCCTCGACCCCGCCACCTTCGAGGCCGTCGTCGTCATGTCGATCAAGCCCGACGTGAAACTGCCGAAGGATACGGTCGCGACCATCGGGTCCGAGGGCATTCTGGGCGGCAAGTACGTGCGCCTGAAGCCGGGCCAGTCCAAGGAAACCCTCGCCGAGGGCGGCCGTATCGCCAAGGTCGAGGATTTCAAGTCCCTGGAGGATCAGGTCGGCGAGATCATCTTCCTGGCTACGGGCGGGAAATAGCCCGGCATGCGGATTCTCCCCGCGGCCGCCGGTTTCGTTCTGAGTCTCCTTGTCCTGGCGCCGCCGGCCGGCGCGGTCCCGATGGACACGGTTATCCTGCAAGGCCTGGACAAGGTCACGGCGCGGGTTTCGACCATCGAGGCCAAGGTGGGCGAGGTCGTGCGCTTCGGCACGCTGGAGATCATCGCCCGCCACTGTGACAAGCGCCCGCCCGAGGAACCGCCGGAAAGCGCGGCGTTCCTGGACATCTGGGAGATTCGCCCGGGCGATCCGGCGGTCAGCCTGTTCCGCGGCTGGATGTTCGCCTCCAGCCCGGCCCTGAACGCGCTGGAGCATCCGGTTTACGACATCTGGGTGCTCGATTGTAGACAGGCGGGCGACGCCACCCCACCTAGAGCATGATGTCATCAGGTCTATCCAACCTGCGTTGCGTCCCGGCGCAACGAACCGGGCGCCCGCCGGGGCGCAGCCCTTCAGGGCCGGGCGCATTTTCGTCGTGGGTTCGTCGAACGGCTTGCCCGTGGTCCCCGCCACGCGCGGCGCCCTTCTCCTGCCCACGGCGGAAAATCGCTCCGGCGCAGGTGGGCACACCTGATAACATCATGCTCTGAGTAGCGGGAAGCCAACTTCCACAGGGCAAAGGCGGGCCCATGGACGAACGGACGACGGGATCCTGGCGGCGGGTCGCCGACCTGTCGCTGCTGGACGCGGCGGGCAAGGCCGCGGTGCGCGTGGGATCGCGCCAGGTCGCCCTGTTCCGTGTCGGCGACCGTGTATTCGCCTGCGACAACCGCTGTCCGCACGAGGGCTATCCCCTGACCGAGGGCCACGTGGCCGGGGGCAGGGGGGCGGACGGCGGCGACGGCGCCTGCCTGCTGACCTGCAACTGGCACAACTGGAAATTCGACCTTGCCGACGGCCGGGCGGTGCTGGGCGGCGACGACCTGACCGTCTATCCGGCGACGGTTCGCGACGGCGGCATCTATGTCGACCTGACCGGGCCGTCGGCCGCGGACCGCATGCAGGCGGCCCTCAAGGGCATCCGGGCCTCCGTCGACCGCCACGAGTACGGCCGCATGGCGCGGGAACTGGCGCGCCTGGACGCCGCCGGCGGCGACCTGACGGAGGCGCTGCGCCAGATCGTCCGCATGACGGCATCGCGCTTCGAATACGGGACCACCCATGCGGTGCCTGCCGCCGCCGACTGGCTGACGCTCGGCCGCGCGTTCGCGAACGACCGCGCACGTGTCCTTACGGCGGTGCTGGAGGCGGTCGGCCATTTCGCCTGGGATGCCCGGCGCGAGCCGCCCGTACCGTTTCCGAATACGTCCAGGCCTTTCGCCGAGGCCGCGTTCCTGGCGGCGCTGGAGGCGGAGGACGAGGAGGCGGCCTGTGCCATCGCCAAGGGCGCCGTGCAGGCGGGCCTGTCCTACGATGCCCTGGCACCCGTGCTGGCCCGCGCGGCGCTCGCCCATTACCAGGACTTCGGCCATTCCCTCATCTACGTCTACAAGACGGGGCAGCTCGTCGAGGCGCTGGGGCCCGAGGGGGTATACGAGCCGCTTCTGCTCATGCTGGTGCGCTCGCTGGCGCTGGCGACGCGGGAAGACCTGATCCCGCAGTTTCGCGCCTATGGCGAGGTCCTGGCCGCGGCTGGTCCCTCGGGCACGGACGTGCCGGCTTCCGGGGACCTGAGGGCCGGGCGGCTGCGGCCGATCCTCGAGGCCGTCGCGGGCGGTCTGGGGCGGCCGCTCGACACCTATGACGCGGTCATGGAAGCGGCGTCCTGGCAGATGCTCCATTTCGACACGCGGTATCAGGATCACACGGACCTGCCGCTTTCAAAGAACGTGGGATGGCTGTCGTTCACCCACGCGCTGACCTTCGGCAATGCGGTGCGCGCGACCTGCACGCGCGTCCCCGAGCTGTGGCCGCGGGGGCTGTTGCAGATGGGCTGCTTCCTCGGGCGCAATGCGGGCTTCGTCGACCCGGACCTGGACGGCGGCGCCTGGGCCGTCGCCGACGGCGCGGCGTTCCTGGAGGAAAGCAGGCTCGGCCTGTTCGACCACGGGCAGTTCGAATACGTGGTCGCCGCCCATCTGGTGAAGCTGGTCCAGGCCATGGCGGAGGAACGGGCCGCCCGCCCGGACGCTCCCTGGTTGCCCCTGGGCCTGGCGGCCGTCAAGCGGTTCCTGAACGCTCCCCTGAAGCGCAAGCACGCGCTGCGCACGGCGCGCCAGGCCATCGATTTCGTCGCGGGGGAGTAGGCGGGCACCTGGCGTTTCGGTCCAGGCGCTTCTTGATTCCCGTCAATTCCAGCGTCCCCGCAAGGCTTTAAGCTTGCTTGCGGTGCCGAACCCGAATGCAAGCCCGCAACGGACGAAAGCGGGACGTATGTTCCCATCACGGAAGAGGATCATGGAAGCTCCTGTCCATCGCGATCCGCAATCCGGCGTCGCCGGGCAAATTGTCTCGGCCGGCGGCTCGGTCGTGGATGTCGCGTTCGCGGCCGGCGACCTGCCGCCGATCAACAACGCGCTGGCGGTCGAATGGGATGGCCCCCATGCCCTTGTGCTCGAGGTCCAGCAGCACCTGGATGCCCGGACGGTGCGGTCCGTCGCCATGCAGGAAACGGCGGGTTTGGCATGCGGCGTGTCCGTGCGCGACACGGGCGCGCCGATCACCGTTCCCGTGGGCGATGCGGTCCTGGGCCGCCTGATCAACGTGGTCGGCGAACCGATCGACCACGGCGCCGAGTTCGCCGGCGACGTGCCGCGCAACCCGATCCACCGCAGGCCGCCCGAGTTGCGCATGCAGCGCCCCGGCGGCGAGCTGTTCCTCACCGGCATCAAGATCATCGATCTGCTGGCGCCGCTGGCCCGCGGCGGCAAGGCGGCGACGTTCGGCGGCGCCGGTGTCGGCAAGACGGTGCTGATCATGGAACTGATCCGCACGACGGTGGAGACGTACTCCGGAACCTCGGTCTTCGCCGGCATCGGTGAACGCTCGCGCGAAGGTCATGAACTGTGGCTCGAGCTGCAGCGGTCCGGCGTTCTCGACCGGACGGCCCTGGTGTTCGGCCAGATGAACGAACCCCCAGGGGCGCGTTGGCGGGTCGGCATGACGGCGCTGACCATCGCCGAACATTTCCGCGACGTCATGAAGAAGGACGTGCTTTTGCTGATCGACAACGTCTTCCGGTTCGTGCAGGCGGGTGGAGAGGTCTCCGGGCTGCTCGGCCGTCTGCCGTCACGGGTCGGCTATCAACCGACCCTGGCGACGGAAATCGCGGAACTGGAGGAACGCATTGCGTCCGTCAGCGAAGCGGCGGTCACGTCGATCCAGGCCGTCTATGTGCCGGCCGACGATTTCACCGATCCGGCGGTCGCGCAGACCTTCACGCATCTGGATTCGGCCATCGTGCTGAGCCGGGAAATGGCCAGCCAGGGGTTGTATCCGGCCATCGACCCCCTGGCCTCCACGTCGGTCCTGCTCGACCCGCGCGTCGTCGGCCAGGAGCACTACGAAACCGCCGAGGAGGTCCGCCACCTCATCGAGCACTATCGTGAACTGCAGGAGATCATTTCGCTTCTGGGCATCGAGGAACTGAGCGCTACCGACCGGCAGGCCGTGGGGAGGGCCCGGCGCCTGATCCGTTTTCTCACACAGCCGTTCGCCGTCACGTCGCAGTTCACCGGGCTTGGCGGCGCCTTTGTTCCCCTTGACGAGACGCTGAAGGGTTGCCGCGCCATATTGGCCGGCGCCGCCGACGGTTGGGCGGAAAGTTCGCTCTACATGATCGGCACGCTGGAAGACGCCCGTATGAAGGAGAAGGCGGCATGAGGTTGCTGGTCACGACGCCGGTTGCCGTCGTCGTCGATGCCGACGGGGTGCGCCACGTCCGGGCCGAGGACGGCACCGGCGCCTTCGGCATACGGCCGGGCCATGCCGATTTCATCACCGTCCTGGCGGTTTCCGTGATCACCTGGCGGGACGATGGCGGAAATGAACATCACATCGCCGTCCGCGGCGGCGTGCTGACCGTGCAGGGCGGCAACCAAGTGGAGGTCGCCACGCGAGAAGCGGTCGGCGAGGACACCCTGCGTGCGCTCGGTCCGGCGGTGCTGAAGCAGTTCCAGGAACAGCGCGAGGCGGAGAAGCAATCGAGCATTTCGGCAACCCGACTGCATCTTGCGGCGATCAGGCAGTTGCAGCGCTATCTGGAAACCAATCGCGGACCGGTGCCGCAAGGAGCGCCGGTCATCGCCGGCGGTTTCGGCCCGAAGGGCGAACCGCCCGGCGAAGGCGAGGTCACATGACGGCTTCCCTCGACAACCACAACCACAAACAGATGGAACATGCCGTCCGCCTGCGCGAGGAGCGCCGGGAACGCTGGCAGCGCGAGGGCGAGGGATCGCTGTGGCGGAACCTGTCCATGATCGGCGCGCTGGGCTGGATGATCGTCACGCCGACCTTGCTGGGGATCCTGGCGGGACGGTGGTTGGACAAGGCGTTCGCCTCGGGAATCTTCTTCAGCGGCGCCCTGATCTTCCTCGGCGTCTGCGTCGGCTGTTACCTGGCTTGGCAGAGGGTCAAAAAGGAATGAACGCGCTCTCCCCGATGGAATTTATCGTCTTCATAAGCCTGGGAGCGGCGCTCGGCGGCGCCTATTTCGCGCTGCTCCGTCACGCCGTGCGCCTGCACGCCGCGGAAACGGGGGCGGGACTTTTTTTCCCGTTCCTCGCCTTGCGTATCGTCCTGGCGGCGGGCGTGTTCTGGTTCGCCGCGCGGCAGGGCGCCGCGCCGCTTTTGCTTTCCCTGTTCGGATTTCTCGCCGCCCGCACGGCGGCGCAGCGTTGGATGCGGGTCGATTGACCATGGATGCAAGCCCCCTCGCGCCGGAAATCCTGTTCCTGGTCGGTCCGGTGCCGATCAGCCGGCCCGTGGTCACGACTTGGGTGATCATGATCGCCGTGGTCGGCCTGTGCCGGCTCGGCACGCGCCGCGCCGGCATTCATGGCGGCACGCTGCAGACTGTTCTGGAGATCACGGTCGAGACCATGGCGGACCAACTGCGGGATATTCTCCGCCGCGATCCGTGGCCGTTCCTGCCGCTGCTGGGCACGCTCTTCGTCTTTCTGGTTTTCGCCAACCTGACGACCGTTATCCCGGGCATGAAGCCGCCCACGGGACACGTGGAGACACCCGCGGCGTTGGCCGCCATCGTCTTCTTCTCGGTCCACTTCTTCGGCATTCGGTCGCGCGGCGCGGTGGATTACGCGGCGCGCTACCTGAAGCCGAATCCGGTGCTTCTGCCGCTCAACGTACTGGCCGAAATCACCCGGACCTTTTCCCTGATGATCCGGCTGTTCGGCAACATGATGAGCCACGAGTTCGTCATCGCCATCGTCGTGTTCATGGCGGGGCTATTCCTGCCCATCCCGTTCATGCTCCTGGGCATCCTGATCGGGATCATCCAGGCCTACATTTTCACAATTCTTGCGGCCGTCTTCATCGGCGCGGCGGTCGGCAACGGCGAAGGAGGTTGAGAAAACCATGGAAAACAGCCTGCAGATTTGGAGCATCATCGGCGCGGCGGCCGCCGTGTCGTTCGGCGCCATCGGTCCCGCCTTGGGCGAAGGCCGGGCCATCGCCGCCGCCATGGACGCCATCGCCCGGCAACCCGAGTCCGCCGCGACCTTGTCACGGACCCTGTTCGTCGGCCTGGCGATGATCGAGACAATGGCGATCTACTGTCTGGTGATCGCGCTGTTGCTGCTGTACGCAAACCCGTTCGTTGGATAGCCATGCAGATCGATTGGTGGACGCTGGCCCTTCAGGCGGTCAACTTCCTGGTTCTCGTCTGGCTTCTTTGGCGGTTTCTCTTCCGACCGGTGAAGGACGTCATCGAGAAACGCAAGAGCCTTGCCGACGAAGCCTTCGTGCGGGCGGATGCGAAGGCCGCCGAGGCCGAGGCCGCGCGCGAACGATTCGAGGCCCAAAGCGCCGCGCTTGCCCAGGAACGCCAGGACCTTCTGAGGAAAATCCACCAGGAAATCGAGGGCGAGCGGAGCGAAACCCTGGAAGCGGCCCGCCGTGAGGCCGAATCCATGATCGAGGAGGCGCGCGAAACGACGAAGAAGGAGCGCGCCCGGACGGTCAGGGAGCTTCGCGATCAGGTCGCCGAAATGGCCGTGGACCTGGCCGCGGATCTTTTGTCGAAGACGGGCGCGGTGTCCGCCGACGAGTTCCTTGCCGACTTGGCGGACCGCCAACTGTCCGCCATGAGCGAAGCGGACCGCAACCGTCTGCGCGAGGACCTGGCGGCGAACGACGCCTGCCTTCGGGTCGTCACGGCGAAACCGATCGCGAGACAGCAACAGACGCAGTGGAAAAAGCGGCTGGGCGGCCATCTGGGGCATGAGGAGCGGATCGAGTTCACGGTGGCCCCCGGCATCCTGGGCGGCCTGGAGCTTCGCTTTCCCCACAATGTCATCAGGTTCACCTGGGCCGATCAGTTGCGCCGGGCGAAGGAATTGATCCGTGGCGACGACACCCCTTCGTGACCAGTTGGCCGCGTGGCTGCCCTCGGCCCGGCGGCGTCTCCGCGATTTGGAGGTGCGGCCGAGCGTTCAGCACATCGGCCTGGTCGAACGCGTGGGCGACGGCGTGGCGACGATTTCCGGCCTGCCGCTGACGCGGTTGGACGAGATGCTCTTGTTCGAGGATGGGACGCCGGGCCTGGCCGTGCATGTGGGCGAGTCGACGGTGAACTGCGTTCTCCTGGGAAGCGGCGAGGGGATCGTCGCCGGTAGCCGTGTCCACGGCACGGCCGAGGTCTTCCGCGTCCCCGTGGGCGAGGGGCTTCTCGGCCGGGTTCTCGATTCAACGGGCCAGCCGCTGGACGACGGCCCACCGATCAAGGCGGAGCGGCACGACCCCGTCGACCGGCCCGCCCCCGCCATCGTCGACCGCGACCCGGTGACGCGGCCGCTGATGACGGGCCTGACCGTCATTGACAGCATGATTCCCCTCGGCCGCGGGCAGCGCGAACTCATCATCGGCGACCGAAAGACGGGAAAGACCGCGATTGCCGTCGACGCCATCATCAACCAGCGCGCAAGCGACTTGATCTGCATCTATGCGGCGGTCGGACAGAAGACTTCGGCCGTCAGCCAGGTCATCGAGGCCGTTCGCGAATACGGCGCGCCGGAACGCTGTATCTTTGTCGTCGGCGGGGCCGACGCGCCGCCGGGGGCGCAATGGATCACGCCCTATTCGGCCTGCACCATGGCGGAATACTTCCGCGACAAGGGGCGGGACGTCCTTTTGGTGATCGACGACCTGACGCACCATGCCATCATCTACCGGCAGCTTTCCCTGCTGCTGCGCAGGCCGCCGGGACGCGAAGCCTATCCGGGCGACGTCTTCTACATTCATGCCCGGCTTCTCGAACGGGCGGCCAATCTGTCGAGCGACCTGGGCGGCTCCATCACGGCCTTGCCCATCGCCGAGACGCAGGCCGGGAACCTGACCGCCTACATTCCCACGAACCTGATCTCCATCACCGACGGCCAGATCTATCTGGAGCCCAAACTGTTCTATGAAGGACAGAAGCCGGCGGTGAACGTCGGCATGAGCGTCTCGCGCGTTGGCGGCCAGACCCAGGCGCCGGCCATCAAGCGTCTCGCCGAAAGGCTCAAGCTCGACTACGCGCAGTTCCTGGAACTGGAGGTCTTCACCCGTTTCGGCACGATGGTGGACGAACGGACGAAGGCCAGGATCGAACACGGGCGGCGCATCCGCGCGATTCTGGCGCAACCGGAATACCGCCCGCTGTCCGTCGCCGAGCAGGTTGGACTCCTGCTCGCGGTCGGGGAACGGAAGCTCGACGACCTGCCTCTCGACCGGGTCGAGCGGTTCAAGGCCGGTCTGCGCGACCGGCTGCATGAAAGCTGCCCGCGCGCCTGCGTCCATGTCGACGAAACCGGCGACATCTCCGAGCCGGAGCAGTCGGATTTCCTGGCCGCCATCGACGCTTTGCTGACCGAACTTGCGCCCGGCCAAGGGGCCGGAGGCTGACATGGAGCCATTGCCCCGCCTGCGGGCCCGCATCTCCAGCCTGGGCGAACTACGCGACATCATCCGCGCGTTGCGCGCCATGGCTGCGTCCCACGTTCAGGAGGCCCAGGCCGCGCTTCCCGGCATCCGCCAGTACGTTGCGGTGGTGGAGGATGCGATTTCCGAAGGGGCGGCGCTGTTGCCGCCGACCGACGGGGCGCGGAGCGGCGATGCCCCGGCGCGGCGGAACATCCTCCTCGTGCTCTGTTCCGAACACGGTTTCGTCGGGTCCTTCAACGAGGTCCTGCTCGACCGTGCCGAGGAGTGGAGGGAAGCGGGACAAGGCATGGTCGTCGTCGGCGCGCGCGGGGCGGCGTTGGCGGCGGAGCGCGGCCTGGACGTGCTGCAAAGCTTCGCCATGGCGCCCCATGTGGGGAACGTGCTGGGCGTGACGCGCCGCATCGCGGCCTACCTGGCGGGCGTGGAATCGGCAGCGGTTGTGTTCGGCGGCTATCGTCCGGGCGGATACTTCGAGCCCGAATTGCGGCGAATCCTGCCCCTGGATCCGGCCCTCATGGTCGGCTCGCGGCGGCGCAGCCCACCGCTGCACCACATGGCGCCGGAAGATCTCCTGGTGCGGCTGGCCGACGAATATCTGTTCAGCGAGATCACGCGCTCCGTCACGGAATCCCTGGCCAGTGAGAACGGCGCTCGGCTGCGGGCCATGGAAACCGCCGATCACAACATCGGCGACAAGCTGGACCGGATGAAGTCGGCGGCCCATAGTCTGCGGCAGGAGGCGATCACCTCCGAACTGCTGGACGTGGTGACCGGTTCAGAAGCGATCCTGAGCGCGGGCGACGTCTAGGAGTCGCCGTCCAGGGCGCGCGCCGCCGACAGGTTTTCGAGCAATTCCGTCACCGCGTCGGCCAGCAGCGGCGCGAGGAAGATCGTGTTGGTACCGTGCGGCACGGAATCGGTGGATTCGATCGTGCCGACGCCGGCCGCGCGCAGGCCCGCCAGGGCCGGCGGCGGGCACAGCATGTGCACGGCCGTGACGTCGACCGACGCCGCGCCCGCGCCCCGCAAAAGCCGTGCGCACTCGGCCAGCGTCGCGCCGGTCGACACCACGTCGTCGACCATGACGACCGGCCGTTCGGCGGCCTGTTCGATCCCCGGAATGTCGACGGCGACGTCGCGGTCGCCGGTTCGCAGCTTTTGGCCGACCAGAATATCCAGCCCGAGCGGCGCGGCGACGGCGTCGACCCATTGCCGGGACTCCTCGTCGGGGCCCAGGACGACCGCGTCGGCCGGCAGGCCTCTGTCCCGCAGGCGGCGGGCCAGCAGCGGCGCCGCCGAGACCGTCGCCGTCCGCGCCGAGGACATGACTGCGGCCAGGGACCTGGTGCGGTGCAGATGCGGATCGACGGTGACGATGCCGTCGAAAAGGCCGTCGAGAAAATGGCCGACGGCCTTCTGGCTGACGGCCTCGCCGGCGTGGAACGCCGCGTCCTGGCGCATGTAGCAAAGGTAGGGGGCGACCAGGACAAGGCGCGTCGCGCCCGCGTCGCGCAGGGCCGACGCGGCGAGCATCAGTTCCACAAGCTTGACGTTGGGATCGTCGAGGGAGCGGTAGAGGACCGCCGTTTCGGCCGCGTCGCCGACGCGCACGAGGCTCTCTCCGTCGGGAAAGCGATGCACCGCGATATCCGCATACGGAACCGCCAGGGCGTCGGCGAGGCGGCGGGCCTGGGCCGCCCCTTCGGGAAATCCCTGCAGCGTGACCTGCGCCGCCGTCATGCCGGCCCGATCATATAGCCGTTGTCCTGGGCCGCGTCGGTCGTCGCGAAGCGGAAGTCGGCGGCGACGCAGGCGTAGATGCGATAGATCGGCTCGCCCGCGGTCACCGGATCGCCGACCTTCTTCAGAAGTTCGATGCCGGCGCCCTTGTCCAACGGTGCACCCGCAAGGCGGGCGATGCGGCCCAGGCGATAGCAATCGACGGCGTGGACGACGCCGTCCGCCTGGGCGCGGACGACTTCGACCAAGCCGCCGAGGTCGTGGGTGGTCGTGCTGGGACCCTGGGCCTTGATGATTCGTTCCATGGCGGCAAGCGCCTGGCCGGAGTCCAGGAGTTCGCGGGCCCGCGCATGGCCGGCGCCGCCGCGCAGTTCGGGGTCGAAGTCGAGCATCCGTCCCGCCAGCATCAGCGACCGTTCGCGCAGGTCCTGCGGGGCGTCCGGATCGTTGCGCAGCACCGCCATGACGTCGCGCGCCTCCAGCACGGGGCCGATGCCCCGGCCGACCGGCTGCACGCCGTCGCTGAACACGACGTCGATGATCAGGCCGACCTTGTCGCCGACGTATTCGAACATCTTGCGTAGGCGCACGGCGGCGGCATGGCTGCGCACCTTGGCCGTGGGGCCGACGGGGATGTCGACCACCAGATGGGTCGAACCCGCCGCCAGCTTCTTGGAGATGATGGAGGCGATCATCTGCTCGGGCGTGTCGATGCGCAGCGGCCGTTCGACGGAGATCAGGATGTCGTCGGCCGGAGACAGGTTCACGTGCCCGCCCCAGACAAGGCAGCCCTTCTCGCGCTCCACCACGGCGCGCATGTCCTCGATCGACAGGTTGACCTGGGCCAGGACCTCCATGGTGTCGGCGGTGCCGGCGGGCGAGGTAATGGCGCGCGACGACGTCTTGGGTACGGGCAGACCGTGGGCGGCGACGATGGGGACGACGATCATCGACGTCCGGTTGCCGGGGATGCCGCCGATGCAGTGCTTGTCGACGACGATGGGGGCGTCCCAGTCCAACCTGTTGCCGACCTTCGCCATGGCCTCCGTCAGGTCCAGCATCTCGGCCGTCGTCATGAAGCTGGCGGAAGAAATCAGGAACGCCGCGATTTCCATCGGCGAATATCGGTAGGCGGTGATGTCGGCGATGATCGCCTCGATCTCCGCCTTGGACAGCGTCCGTCCGCCGATCTTGGCGCGGATCGACTCCAGGCTCCGCGGCTGCGCGGCCTGGGCGATGCGCACCTGCTCGCCCTCGGTCAGCCCCAGCCGGCGGAAGGCCTGCTCGCCCAGTCCCAGTTCGTCGGGCGCCACGATGGCGTTGTCGTCGCAGATGATCAGGTTGGCGAGGATCTGCTTGCCGTCCGTGACCACCTCGATCTTGCGCAGCGCCTGGAAGTCCTCGGCGCGGTAGAGGGTACAGGAGCGCGACAGCAGTGCCACGTTCTCGGGGTGGGTATCGATGGCGATCCGTTTCAGTTTGAGCATGCCGTTCCCCGCCTGCGCCGCCGACGCCGGTCGCCGGACGCCGCCACTGTTCCACCAACGGGGAGAGTAGGCAACGGCATGGATCAACAACGGCGGGTCTGTGACGGCGGGTCTGTGACGGCGGGTCTGTGGCGGCGGGGGCTATTCAGGGTTCCGGGCCATCGCCTCGATCTCGCGCATCACCCGGTCGGGCGCGGCGTTGAGGGGGAAGCGCGCCTGGAATTCCAGCGCGTCCTCAAGGCGTGTCAGGTAGTCGCGGGCTGGAATCTCCTCGCAGCCGAAGGTCTTCAGGTGGTTCGTCGCAAACTGGGTGTCCAGCAGGCGGAACCCGCCGATCCTGAGACGCGCCACCAGGTGGGCGAGCGCCACCTTGGAGGCGTCGGTCGCGCGCGAGAACATGCTTTCCCCGAAGAACGCCCCGCGCAGCGCCACGCCGTACAAACCGCCGGCGAGCCTGCCGTCCTTCCAGGTTTCGATGGAATGGGCGAAGCCCAGGTGGTGCAGCTCGATCACCGCGTGGCGGATCGGCTCGTTGATCCAGGTGTCCTTGCGGCCGGGGCCGGGGGCCGCGCATTCGTCCAGCACCCGCTCGAACGCCGAATTGGCGCGCACGATGAAGTCGCCCCGGCGCAGCACCTTGCGCAGGCTTTTCGAGACGTGGAAGGAGTCGAGCGGCAGCACGCCGCGCTGCTTGGGGTCGACCCAGAAGACCTGCGGGTCGTCTCGGCTTTCCGCCATGGGGAAGATGCCGGCCGCATAGGCGCGCAGCAGAAGTTCCGCCGGCAGGCTGTCCTGGTCCTGGTCGCGCCGGCTCATGACGCGCGCCCGTCGGGATCAGGCGCCGTCCCGGTCGGCCGCCATGAGCTGTTCCAGCCAATGGATGTCATAGGAACCGTCGACGAAATCCCTCTCGCCGATGATCCGCTGCTGAAGCGGTATGCCCGTCGAAATGCCATCGATCACAAATTCCTCAAGCGCCCGCCGCAGGCGCATCAGGCATTCGTTCCGCGACGCGCCGTGAACGATCAGCTTGGCGATCATGCTATCGTAGTGAGGCGGCACCGTATAGCCGGAATAGAGCGCGGAATCGACCCGTACGCCGAGTCCGCCCGGCGCGTGATAGACGCCGACCTTGCCGGGCGAGGGGGCGAAGGTCACGGGGTCTTCCGCGTTGATGCGGCATTCGATGGCGTGGCCGCGCAGCTTGACGTCGTCCTGGGTGACGGAAAGCTTCGCTCCCTGGGCCACGCGAATCATCTCGCGCACGATGTCGATGCCGGTGATGGCCTCGGTGATCGGGTGCTCGACCTGCAGGCGGGTGTTCATCTCGATGAAGTAGAACCCGCCGTCCTCGTAGAGGTATTCGACGGTACCGGCGCTCTGGTAGCCGAGCTTGGCGATGGCGTTCACGGTGACGGCGCCGATCTCGGCCCGCTGGGCGGCGTTGAGGGCGGGCGAGGGCGCTTCCTCAAGGACCTTCTGGTGGCGGCGCTGCAGCGAACAGTCGCGCTCGCCCAGGTGCACCACGTTGCCGTGGGTGTCGGCCATGATCTGGATTTCGATGTGGCGCGGCTTGTCCAGGTACTTTTCCATGTAGACGGAGCCGTCGCCGAACGCCGCCGAGGCTTCGCTCTGCGCCATCTTGATGGCGTCGGCAAGGTCGTCCTCGGTGCGCACCACCTTCATGCCGCGTCCGCCGCCGCCGGCGGCGGCCTTGATGAGGACCGGATAGCCGATGTCGCGGGCCACCGGGGCCGCGTCCTTGAAGGTCTCGACGGCGCCGTCGGAGCCGGGCACAACGGGAATGCCCGCGGCCTTGGCGGCGGCCTTGGCCCGCACCTTGTCGCCCATCAGGCGGATGTGGTCTGCCGACGGGCCGATGAAGGTGAAGCCGTGCTCGGCGACCATCTGGGCGAAGTCGGCGTTCTCCGACAGGAAGCCGTAGCCGGGATGGATGGCGTCGGCGCCCGAGATGGCGGCGGCCGACAGCACGGCCCGGATCGAGAGGTAGCTGTCGCGGGCCGAGGGCGGGCCGATGCACACGCTTTCGTCGGCGAAGCGCACGTGCATGGCGTCCGTGTCGGCGGTGGAGTGGACGGCCACCGTGGCGATGCCCATTTCGCGGCAGGCGCGCAGGATGCGCAGCGCGATTTCCCCCCGGTTGGCGATCAGGACCTTTTCGAACAAGGCCCCGGCCCTATTCCAGGATCAGCAGGGGTTCGCCGAACTCCACGGGCGTTCCGCTGGTGACCAGGATCTTCTTCACCGTGCCTGCGCGCGGGGCGGCGATCTGGTTGAACACCTTCATGGCTTCGATCAGCAGAAGGGTCTGGCCCTCCTTCACGACATCGCCTTCCTTCACGAAGGCGGGGCTGTCGGGGTCGGGCGAGGTGTAGACGACGCCGACCATGGGCGACGTCACGGCGCCGGCTGGGGGGCCGTGATCGGCGGCAGCGGCGGCGGGCGCCGGGACGGCGGCGGGAGACGCGGCAGCCACCGCGACCGCCCCCTTGGAGACGCGCAGCGACCAGTCGTCGTGGGTGTATTCGATTTCCGTCAGGCCGGTCTCGTTAAGGAGGTCGGCCAGCTTGCGGACGGCGTCCGCATCGATGTCGGTCGCTTTGGGGCTTTTCGCCATGTTCCCTTATCCGTTGTTTTTCAGCCGTTTGGCCAGCGCCTCGAGCGCCAGTTCGTACCCCTGGCCGCCAAGGCCGCAGATCATGCCGTCGGCGGCCTTGGACACGTAGGAATGATGCCGGAACTCTTCGCGCCTGTGAATGTTGGAAAGGTGGACCTCGATGATCGGCAGGCCGATGGCCGAAAGCGCATCCAGGATGGCGACCGAGGTATGGGTGTAGGCGCCGGCGTTGATGACGAGACCCGCATGAGCCTTGGGCGCTTCCTGGATCCAGGTGACCAGTTCGCCTTCGTCGTTGGACTGACGGAAATCGACGTCCAGGCCAAGCTCCTTGCCGCGCGTGCGGCAGGCGGATTCGATGGTCGCCAGGGTCTCGCGGCCGTAGATGTCGGGCTCGCGGGTGCCCAGAAGGTTCAGGTTGGGGCCGTTGAGGATCAGGATATTCAAGCTCATGGCGGACATCCGCTCGGGGTTCGGGCCGTTGGGCCGGATGGCGGCTTATAACATAGCGCAACCGGCGGGAAAGCATCCAATTGCCGGGTCGACCGTTGAAAGCGGGTGGCGTTGGGCCCAACTTCATACTAAGAACAGGCGGGCGGAAATACGCTTTCAGGAACGCTTCCGATGCAAATTCAGATCAACGGCGAAACCCATTCCCTTGAGGCCCCCCTGTCGGTTCAGGAGCTTCTGACCCGAATCGGCCTGGATCCGGCCAAGGTGGCGGTCGAGCGCAACCTGGAGATCGTGCCCAAGTCGGGCTACGCCGCGACCGGCGTCAAGGACGGCGACCGCCTGGAGATCGTGCATTTCATCGGCGGGGGCGCGCCCGATTCCGCGGGTTCGCCCGACGACGGGGATATTCTGCAGGTCGCCGGGCGCAGGTTCCGCTCGCGCCTCATCATCGGCACCGGCAAGTACAAGGACTACGACCTCAACCGCCGGGCCGCCGAGGCGGCGGAGGCGGAGATGATCACCGTCGCCGTGCGCCGGGTGAACCTGACGGACCCGAGCCAGCCGCTGCTGGTCGACTACCTGGATCCCAAGAAATACACCTACCTGCCCAACACGGCGGGCTGCTTCACCACCGACGACGCCGTGCGCACGCTCAGGCTCGCACGCGAAGCCGGCGGCTGGACCCTGGTGAAGTTGGAAATCCTGGGCGAACAGCGCACCCTCTACCCGATGATGCCGGAAACCATCGAGGCGACTCGTGCGCTGACCGAGGAAGGCTTCCAGGTCATGGCCTACTGCTCCGACGACCCGATCCTGTGCAAGCGGGTGGAGGAGGCGGGGGCCGTCGCCATCATGCCGCTGGGGGCGCCGATCGGTTCCGGTCTGGGCATCCAGAACCCGGTCAACATCCGCCTCATCAAGGAGCAGACCGAGGTGCCGGTGATCGTCGATGCCGGGGTCGGCACGGCGTCGGACGCGGCCATCGCCATGGAACTGGGCTGCGACGGCGTCCTCATGAACACGGCCATCGCCGAGGCCAAGGACCCGGTGATGATGGCGCGTGCCATGAAGCACGCGGTGATCGCCGGCCGTCAGGCCTATCTCGCCGGGCGCATGGCGAAGAAGAAATACGCCGACCCGTCGTCGCCGCTGTCGGGGTTGATCTGAGGCGCGGTTGGGTCAACCTGGCTTTTCGAGTGAACCCAAAAAGCGGGATGTCCCCTTCTTAAAAAACGAAAGGGCAGGCGACTTGCGCCGCCTGCCCCTTTGATGGTTGGCGCGGACCGCGGGTGCGGGCGCGAAAACCTGCTTACTTCTTGGCCTTCTTCGCGGCGGCCTCTTTCTTCAGGCAGGCCGCTTTTTCTTTCTTGTCGGTCATTTTGGCGCAGGGCGATTCCGCCTTCTTGCCCTCGGCGGCCATGACGGCGGTCGGAGCGGCGAAGGAGATGCCCAGGCCCAGAACGAAAGCAAGAACGGCGGCGGAAAGAACGGTCCGTTTCATTTAGGATGTTCCTTGGTTGAAGGTTGACGGAAGGCCCCTACTATCGAAGAGGTCAGGGGCGGCGGACATCGAAAAATTTCAAAGCCTCGCATCGATTAAATCGAAGCATCCTCGCCTTTGAATTCGCGTGGCTGAAGACCTCGCGAAGCCGTGATCGTTGTCGGTCCGGCGTCGGCACGCGCTGCGCCCGGCGCCAGCGACCGGAGATCAGGGGAAATTCTTGAGGAAGTCGGGGACCTGGTCGCTCTGGCCGAACACGACGTCCTTGTCGTCCATCTCGCCAGCGTCGTCCCGGCGGCCGCGTCCGCGGCCTGATTTCTCGGCCCGCGGCTTTTCGTCCCGGCGAGCGTCGTCGCTGGGCTGCCGGGGCGTTTCCGGTTTTTCGGTCTTTTCCGCCTTGTCCGACGCGTCCGACCTGGCGTTCGCCGTTGCCGGCTTCTCGTCCGACTTGCGGCTCCGGTCCCGGTCTCGCCCGCGTCCCCTGTCGCGGCCGCCGCGCTCGGCCCTCTCCAGGTCCGCGCCGCCGTCGCCGCCAAGTTCTTCGCGGTCGATCTTCTTGCCCGTCAGCCGCTCGATGCCGTCGATGTACTTGCCGTCGGCCGGCACGGCGATGGTGATCGCCACGCCCTCGCGCCCGGCGCGGCCCGTGCGGCCGATGCGGTGAATGTAGTCGTCCGCATGGGTCGGGACGTCGAAGTTGAACACGTGGCTCATGGCCGGAATGTCGAGGCCGCGGGCGGCGACGTCGGAGCAGACCAGCAGGGACACCACGCCTTTCTTGAACTTGTCCAGGGTCTCCATGCGCACGGACTGCACCATGTCGCCGTGCAGCCGGGCCGCCGTGTCGTAGCCGTGGCGCTCGAGGGAGCGGTAGACGACGTCCACGTCGCGCTTGCGGTTGCAGAAGATGATGGCGTTCTTCGGCTTCTCGCGCTCGATGAGCAGGCGAAGCACGGCGCGCTTGCGCTTGGCGATGGAGGTCTGGTCGCGCCCGGCGCCGGTTACCATGACCAGGCTCTGCTTGATGGTCTCGGCCGCCGTCGCCGGCGGGGACACGGTGATTTCCTTGGGGTTCATCAGGAACTTGTCGGCCAGGCGCTTGATCTCGGGCGGCATGGTCGCCGAGAACAGCAGCGTCGTCCGCATCTGCGGCAGCTTGGAGACGATTTTCTCCACATCGGGGATGAAGCCCATGTCCAGCATGCGGTCGCTTTCGTCGATCACCAGGATCTTCACGTCGCGCAGCAGCAGGTGGCCGCGGTCGAACACGTCCATCAGGCGTCCGGGCGTGGCGATCAGCACGTCGACGCCTTTTTCCAGGCGCTTGATCTGCTCGCTCATGTTCTCGCCGCCGATCAGCAGCGCGTGGTTCAGCTTGTGGTACTTGCCGTAGATCTCGAAGTTGTCGGCGACCTGGGCGGCCAGTTCGCGGGTCGGCTCCAGGATCAGCGAGCGCGGCATGCGCGCCTTGGCCCGGCCGGAGGCCAGGATGTCGATCATCGGCAGGGTGAACGAGGCGGTCTTGCCCGTGCCCGTCTGCGCGCAGCCCAGGATGTCGCGGCCCATCAGGACGTAGGGGATGGCTTGGGCCTGGATCGGGGTGGGGGTTGTGTAGCCTGCGTCTGAAATCGCGTTGAGGAGTTCGTCGCTGAGGCCGAGGTCTGAGAAGGACATATGGCTCCACTTCGGGAGTTGTGCCGCCCGGGGCGGTTTGGGTCGCGCCGTATGGGGGCATTCGATTGGGCCCTCGGGGCTTCCCCGGGCCGTGTGAGCGGGATATTAGGTATTCACGTCCCGAAGTCAATGGTAAGCCAAGGCCCGGCGGCGGATTTCTGCCCGCCGCCGCGCCCGCGCCACGGCCCGCCAGGAGGATTTCCCCATGCCCGCCCGTCAGCCGCTTCTGCTCATGCCCGGCCTGTTGTGCGACGACGCCTTGTGGCGCCATCAGTTGGACACCCTCGCGGACGTCGCCGAGATCGCCGTCACGGACATGACGCGGGACGACGACATCGACGCCATGGCGCGGCGGGCCCTCGACGCCGCACCGGACCGCTTCGCGCTGTGCGGCCTGTCCATGGGCGGCTACGCGGCCCAGGCGGTCATGCGCCTGGCACCCGAGCGGGTGACGCGTTTGGCGCTGCTGGACACCGCGTCCGGCGCCGACACGCCCGAGCGCTCGGCCGCGCGGCGCGAACTGATGGCGCGGGCCGCCGCCGACGACCTGGAGAGCGTGATCGACCACCACATGCCGACCCTCATTGCGGAAGACCGCCAGGACGATGCGGAACTGACCACCGCCGTGCGCGCCTCGGCCCGCAACGTGGGGGCGGACGCCTACCGGCGCCAGCAGACCGCCATCATCAACCGCCCGGACAACCGCGCCAACCTTTCGCGCATCGCCTGCCCGACCCTGGTGCTGTGCGGCCGCCAGGACGTCTTGACGCCGCCTACCGTGCACGAAGAAATGGCGTCGGCCATCCCCGGTGCTAAACTGGTGATCGTCGAAAATTGCGGCCACCTTTCGCCCCTGGAACGGCCCGAGGCGGTCAGCGCGGTGCTGCGCTACTGGCTCGCCGGATGAGGAAATCCAGATGCTGATCAAGCCCGAACAATCCTGCCTGGTGGTCATCGACATCCAGGACAAGCTGGTGCCCGCCATGCAGGGGCCGGCCAAGGTGATCCGTAACACGGCCCTTCTGATGCGCGCCGCCGACCGCATGGGCATTCCCATTCTGATGACGGAACAATATCCCAAGGGCCTGGGCCACATCGTGCCGCAGCTTCAGGGCATCGCGCGGAACGCCGAGGTCATCGAGAAAATCCATTTCTCCTGCATGAACGAGGCGGCGTTCCAAAAGGCCTTCGAGGCCACGGGCCGCCGCCAGGCGGTCATCACCGGCATGGAGGCCCATATCTGCGTCATGCAGACGGGCGTCGACCTGATGGACAAGGGTTTCGAGATCTTCGTCGTGACCGACGCGACCTCGTCGCGCACCCTGGAAAGCGAGAAGGCTTGCCTGGACCGCCTGGGGGCGGCCGGCGCCGGCATCGTGACCACGGAAATGGTCATCTACGAATGGCTGGGCCGGGCGGGCACGGAGGCTTTCAGGGAGATGCTTCCGTTCATAAAACAATCGTGAAATCAATCTATTGTAGATAATATCTAAGGTAATTTATCAATGAGTCCTCTGCGCCAACCGGGCGGCGTGATCCTGCCCTTCAAGGACAGGAACCCGCACATCGACGAGACCGCCTTCATCGCCGAGAACGCCGTCATCATCGGCGACGTGACCATCGGCGCGAGGTCGTCGGTGTGGTACAACTGCGTGCTGCGCGGGGACATGAACTTCATCCGGGTCGGCAACGACACGAATATCCAGGACGGCACCATCGTCCATATCGATTCCCAGGGATTTCCGACGGACATCGGCGACCGCGTCACGGTCGGGCACATGGCGCTTCTGCACGCCTGCACGTTGAAGGACGACGCCATGGTCGGCATGCAGGCCTGCATCATGGACGGCGCCGTGGTCGGCGAGGGCTCGCTGGTCGCCGCCGGCGCCCTGGTGACGCCCGGCAAGGAGATCGGTCCCGGCGAGGTCTGGGCCGGGCGGCCCGCCAGGTTCCTGCGCAAGGTGGCCGAGGGCGAGCAGAAGATGCTCGACTATATCTGGCCCGTCTACGACGACCTGGGCACCGAATACCGCCGGTCGGGCTACGACCTGCGCAGGCTGAGCCGCAACCGTCCCGTTCCCCCCAGCGACTGAGGAACGCACTCCATGGCCTCGCCCAAGGCGGACGCCGCTCCGGACCTTCTCGCCGCCGCGCAAGCGGGCGACCGGCGCGCCATCGCCAAGCTGCTGTCCCTCGCGGAAACCGCCGGCAACGCGGTATTCAGGCCGGACGAGGCCGCCGGCGACCTGATGGCCCGGGTCTACCAGGCGGCCGGGGCCGCGCATGTGGTCGGCGTCACCGGGCCGCCGGGGGCGGGCAAGTCGTCGCTGGTCAACGCCTTGGCCAAGGACCTGCGCAAGCGGGGCCTGACCGCCGGCGTCATCGCCATCGACCCGTCCAGCCCGTTTTCCGGCGGCGCCATTCTGGGCGACCGGGTGCGCATGGGCGACCTCGGCGGCGATCCCGGCGTGTTCATCCGCTCGCTGGCAACCCAGGGCGCCATGGGCGGGCTGGCGCGCCCCGCCCTCGATTCCGTCGATGTGCTGGACGCCTGCGGTTTCGATGTGGTGGTCATCGAGACCGTCGGAGTCGGCCAGGACGAGGTCGACGTCGCCGCGGCGGCGCATACGGTCATCGTCGCCTCGCCGCCGGGCCTGGGCGACGGCATCCAAGCCATGAAGGCGGGCCTGCTGGAAATCGCCGACATTCACGTGGTGACCAAGGCCGACCGCGCCGACGCGGACCGCACCGCCGCCGACCTGGCCGGGGCGCAGGACATGGGCCTGACGGGAAAACGGGGGCGCGGATGGTCCGTGCCCGTGATCGCGACCAGCGCCAACGACGGCACGGGCATCGCAGCCCTGGCCCAGGCGGTACTGGACCACGGCGCGTACCTCGCCGCCAGCGGCGAGGACCGGGAGCGCCGCCGCCGCATCGCGCGGCTGCGCCTGGAGACGGCGGCGCTTGACCTCATGCGGCGGGAGTTCAAGCGCCTCGCCCCCGACATGGCGCAGCTTATCGACGACCTGGCCGAGCGGCGCGACGACCCGCGCGCGGCGGCGCGGGCGCTGATCGGGAAGGCCCTGAAGGGCGGCGCCTAACCAGTGCCCTTGGGCAGGTCGTTGCGGCCGATGGCGATGCGCCGGAGGTAGTCCGGTTCGTGAATGCCCGGCCTCAGGCGGGCGTCGGCGATCGGCGCGCCCATGACGGTGGAGACGGGAACCACGCCGGCCCAGACGTCGAGGTCGTAATCCGGTTCGTCGTCGACCGGCCCGCCCGTGCGCACCTTGGCCGAGCCCTCGTCGATGGCCAGGGCGCAGACGGTGGTGCCCTTCAGTTCCTGGTCCGTGGTCTTGCGCAGTTCCTCCCAACGGCCGGGGGTCAGGCGGTCCGTGAAGTGCTTGAGCGCGGCCAGCTTCTCGGCCGGGTTTTCGATCTTCTGGGCCTCGCCGAACAGGGTCACGCCCCGATAGTTGACGGAATGGTGGAAGCCGGAGCGCGCGAACACGATGCCGTCCAGGTGCGACACGGTGACGCAGACGGGCACGCCGCCGGTCACCGTGCGCAGCATGCGGCTGGCCGCCGAGCCGTGCCAGTAGACCAGGTCGCCGTGCCGCCAATAGCAGGTCGCCGTCACGTAGGGGGCGCCGTCGATGACGTAGCCGACATGGCAAAGCAGGCCGGAATCCAGGATGGCGTCCACGGTGGCGCGGTCATAGGCGGCGCGCATCGGCAGGCGCTTGACCTTGGAACGCTCGGTGATCCGCAGGTCGGGGGAGGTGGTCATGGTCCGGTTCCTTCCATCGGGTATGGCGCGGCCGAATACCGCCTTGTCGGCGGCGGCGGTCTTCCTGTACCGTGCAGATTGGTTCTTGGAAAAGGGCCATAAACTTTATTTTTATAGAGCCATTACCATGACTTCCTCGGGCCGCGTCAAACTGGGTCGGGATTCCCAGCTTATCGACCTGGACCTGGACCGGGCCGGTGGCCAGCCCCTGAACGAACAGCTCTACAAGGGCATCAAGGGTCTGATCCTGGCCGGTGTTCTGCGTTCGGGGGCCCGCCTGCCGGCCAGCCGCATCCTCGCCCGCGAACTGGCGGTGTCGCGCAACACGGTGCTGGCGGCCTACGACCAGCTGCTGGCCGAGGGTTTCACCGAGGCTCGGCCGGGGGCGGGTACGCGGGTTTCGGCGGATCTGCCGGACCTGACCGGTGACTTGCGCGCCGCCGGCCCGCCACCCGACGACGCGGCGGACCTGCCGCCCTTGCCGGCGCGGGTGCTCGACCTGATGTCGCGGCGGACCCCCGGGGTGCACCGGCCGTTCCTGCCGGGGGTACCCGACGTGTCTGTGTTTCCCTTCGACGAATGGGGCCGCGCCGTGGGACGCTTCTGGCGCCGGCCGCCGCTCTCCCTGCTGGAGGACCGGGACGCCCGCGGCCACGGACCCCTGCGCCGTGCCATCGCCGACTATCTGGTGGCCGTGCGCGGCGCCAAGTGCACGGCCGAGCAGGTCGTCATCACCTCGGGCGCGCAGCAGGGCATCGACCTTTGCGCCCGCGTCCTGCTCGAGCCGGGGGCTCCCGTAGTCCTGGAAGACCCCGGATACCGGGGCCTGCTGTCCGCCTTTCATACCGCCGGGGGGGAGGTGACCGCGGTCCCCGTGGACGGGGAAGGGCTGGATGTGGGATATGCCCGCACCCATGCCGCCCGGCCGCGGATCGTGGCCGTCACGCCGTCGCACCAATTGCCCTTAGGTGTGACCATGAGCCTGGCGCGCAGGCTGGACCTCCTGGCCTGGGCGCGGGAGGCCGGGTTCTGGGTGCTGGAGGACGACTACGACAGCGAATTCCGCTACCGGGGGCGGCCGCTGGCGGCGTTGCAGGGGCTTGATGGCGGCGAGCGGGTGATCTACGCGGGGACCTTTTCCAAGGTCATGTTCCCGGCCCTGCGCCTGGGTTATCTCGTGGTGCCGGAACCGCTGATCGATCCGTTCATCCGGATGCGCGGTGTGGTGGACGATTTTCCGGCCCTGGCCATGCAGCCGGTGCTGGCGGATTTCATGGAATCAGGCCGCTTCGGCGCGCATGTGCGGCGCATGCGGCAGGTGTACGGCGAGCGTCAGACCGTTCTGCGGGACGAACTGATGCGGCGGTTTCAGGGGCTGTTCGACATTCCCGACGACGACGCCGGCATGCACCTGACCGTGGGAATTCCCGACGCCGCCGACGATGTCGGCATGACCCGCGAGGCGGCGGCCCTGAACATCACCGCCCAGGCCCTGTCGGGATATTACCAGGGGCCGGACGCGCGGCGCGGGCTGGTCCTGGGCTATGCGGCCTATGGAGAGGACGCATTGAAAAGCGCGGCGGCGCTGCTGGAGCAGGCCGTCGAGCGGGCGCTGAAGACGGGTTACGGGTCCAGCCGCGTCTTGACGTAGCTGCCGGGCGCGTCCTCGAGCGCCTTCAGCCTGCCGTCGCCGGGAATGCGCGCCGGCACCGTCTTCCTGCCCGAACGCTTCTTGACCCAGGCGTCCCAATCCGGCCACCAGGAGCCCTTGTTCTCTTTGGCCTTGGCCAGCCAGGCGTCCGGGTCCCCGGGCGTCTTGTCGTTGGTCCAGAAGCAATACTTGCCCGCCGCCGGAGGGTTGATGACGCCGGCGATGTGGCCCGACGCCGACAACACGAAGCGGACCGACCCCTTGTAAAGCTGGGTCGCCGCATAGGTCGCCTTCCACGGCGCGATATGGTCCTCGCGGGTCGAGATTACGTAACTAGGTACGTCGATCAGGCCGAGGTCGACCGGCGTCCCGGCCAGGGTGATGCCGCCGGGCGTGGACAGTTTGTTCTCCAGATACATCTTGCGCAGGTAGAACGAATGCATGGCCGCGGGCATGCGGGTCGAATCCGCGTTCCAGAACAACAGGTCGAAGGGGAAGGGATCCTTGCCCAGCAGGTAGTTGTTGACCACGAAGGACCAGATCAGGTCGTTGGCGCGCAGCATGTTGAAGGTGGTCGCCATTTCCGAGCCTTCCAGATAACCGCGCTCGCTCATCTTGGCTTCCATGTTCTCAAGCTGCGTCTCGTCGACGAACACGGCAAGGTCGCCCGCGTCGGCGAAGTCGACCATGGTCGTGAAGAAGGTTGCCGACTTGATGCGGTCCTTCCACTTCTCGCCCTTCTGCGCCGCCATCCAGGCGAGCGTCGTTGCCGTCAGGGTGCCGCCCAGACAATAGCCGATGATGTTGATGGCGCGCTCGCCGGTCGCCCGTTCGACGGCGTCCATGGCGGCGAGCGGCCCTTCGAGCATGTAGTCTTCGTAGGTCTTCCTGGCCAGCCTGGCGTCCGGGTTGACCCAGGATATGACGAATACCGTGTGCCCCTGTTCGGAGGCCCAGCGGATGAACGAGTTCTCCGGACGCAGGTCCAGGATGTAGTACTTGTTGATCCAGGGCGGGACGACCAGCAGCGGCGTCTCCAGCACCTTCTCGGTCAGGGGATCGAACTGGATCAATTCGATCAGGTCGTTGCGGAACACGACCTTGCCCGGCGCCGTGGCGACGTTCCTGCCGACCTCGAAGGCGTCCATGTCCGTCATGCGGATCGCCAGCTTGCCGTCACCGCGCTCCAGATCCTCCAGCAGATTGTTAAGGCCGTTGACGAGATTCTCGCCCCTCGTCTCGACCGTGGCGCGAAGGGCCTGCGGATTGGTCATCAGGAAGTTGGTCGGCGACAGGGCGTCGACGAACTGTTTGGTGTAGAAATCGACCTTGCGCTGGGTGCGCGAATCCAGTCCCTCCACGTCCTTGACCGTCGACTCCAGCCAATTCGCGGTCAGCAGGTAGGACTGCTTGATGAAGTCGAAGACCTGGTTCTCCGACCATGCCTCGTCACGGAACCGCCGGTCGTCGCGCGCCGGCGCGGCTACCGGCGCGGCCTCGCCGCCCATCATGCGCACGGCCGTCGACTGCCACAGTTCCATGTAGCTCTGCCAGAGCGTGATGCCCGATTCCATCATTTTCGCCGGGTCGGACATCATGTGGCGGGTCATGTCCAGGAACGCTTCGCCTATGTTCAGGGGGTCGACGTCCTGCGCCTTGATCTCCTTGCCGTGCTGGGTCAGCCATTCGGTGACAAGGCGCTGGCTGCGTTCGGCGATCTCCACCATGGCGTTGGAGAACTCCCGCGCGTCTTCCATCGGCGTGGTGTCCGTGGGCTTCGTATCCATGGGGCGTTGCGTCCTTTGCTCCGACTAGGCGATTGAGGCAAAATATGTTACCGGATTGCGAAGATGCCGAGGGAGCCTGAAAATCATGTAGACTGGGCGAAGTCTCCGGCATTGTCATTCTGGGAGCGGGGCGCTTTTATCCATGCCCGGCGGCTGGCCGGGTTGTAAACTGGTATATTCGGAAATTCAAGGCGGGGAGCCCGCCGTCGGAAGCGAACCGGCATCCGCGGGCGGGCGAAGAGAAGGGAGTAGAGCGGCATATGGGCGTGTTTCAGGGGGTGCTTTCCAACGGCAGGGTGTACGGGGTGATTCGCACCGTTCCATTTGCCGCCATTGTCGTTGTGTTGATGTCCGGATGTTCGTCGGTTCCCGACGCCGTAAACCCCGCTGAATGGTACAAGAGTACGGTCGACCTGTTCTCCCGCGACAAGAGCGGGGATCCGGACGAAGAGGCGCGCCGCGAACGCGAACGGCAGGTCGCCGAAGCCGCCGGCCAGGAACAGGGCGGCAAGGAATTTCCCAAGGTATCCGACGTCGACAAGCAGCGCGAAGCCCGCAATCTGGGCCTCGCCGCCGATCCCGACCGCCCGCGCTATGCCCCGGCGATCACCCGCCAGGACCAAAGCGCCGCCGCGGATCCGGTGCGCCGGGCGGCCCCTGCGGCTCCGCCACCGCCGAGCCCGGCCGCCAAGCCGGCGGCACCCGACGCATCGAAAGCCGCGGCCGAAGCACCCAGGCTGACGCAGCCGAAGGAAACCCTGACCCCGCCCGCCGGCGAGGAGCAGATCGCCAAGACCGTGCCGGGCGTGCCGCAGTTCTCGATTCCGACCCGTGCCGAGCAGGAAGCGGAATACGCCGATTTCCAGAACCGCATGCAGAAGCGCCTGGCCGAAATCCTGGCCGCCGCCGGGGAAGAGCCAAGGTTCGTCCGGCCGTCGGGCATGCCGTCCGGTGTCGGCGTCGGCGAGACCCTGGTGATTTCCGGTGAAGGCGTCGTCGAGCCGGCGGTGACAGAGCTTCCGGCGACCGTGACCGAAGGGGCGGGCGTCCCCGGCACGCCGCAGTCGCGGCCGCTGCCTCCAGGGGCGACCAAGGTTGCGACCATCGTGTTCCCGAACGGGTCGTCAAAGCTGTCGACCCGCGACCGGCAGATCCTGGCCCAGGTCGTGGCCCTGCAGAAAGAGCAGGGCGGCACGCTGCACGTGGTCGGCCACTCTTCGTCGCGCACCCGGAACCTGAGCCCGGAGAAGCATCGGCTGGTGAACTATAAGATGTCGGCCCAGCGGGCCAAGATGGTCGCCAACGAACTGATCCGGCGCGGCGCCAATCGCGGCAGCGTCGTCACGGCGGCGCTGTCCGACTCGCAGCCCCTTTATCAGGAGATCATGCCGAACGGCGAGGCGGGAAACCGACGCGCGGAAATCTTTTTGACGCGCTGACGATTTTCCGGCTAAAGGATTGCCGCCCAACGGGACCGGATCGCGCCAACGGCGCGCGAAAGCCCTGCATGGCTGTTGTGTTCGGCCCCCGCTTCTGGCACATGATGAAGCCAAGATGAAACAGGAATTCCACCGTATCCGGCGCCTGCCGCCCTATGTGTTCGCGGAAGTGAACGCCATGAAGGCGCGCGCCCGCGCCGCCGGCGAGGACATCATCGATTTCGGCATGGGCAACCCCGACCTGCCGACGCCGCAACACATCGTCGACAAGATGGTCGAGGCGGCGCAGGACCCGAAGACCCATCGCTATTCCAACTCGCGGGGCATCCCGGGGCTGCGCAAGGCGCTGTCCGCCTATTACGAGCGCCGATTCAACGTCACCGTCGACCCGGAACACGAAGCCATCGTGACGCTGGGCTCCAAGGAAGGTCTCGCCAACCTGTCGGCCGCCATCACCAGCCCCGGCGACGTGATCCTGGTGCCCAACCCCAGCTATCCGATCCACCAGTTCGGCTTCATCATCGCCGGCGCGGCCGTGCGCAACATCCCGGTGACGCCCGACGAGACCTTCTTCAGGGCGCTTGAACGCGCGGTGCAGCATAGCGTGCCCAAGCCCACGGCCATCGTGCTGAACTATCCCAACAATCCGACGACCGAACTGGTTGACCTGGACTTCTATGAACAGGTCGTGGATTTCTGCCTGTTCCACGGCATCTACATCCTGTCGGACCTGGCCTATTCGGAAGTCTATTTCGACGTGCCGCCGCCGCCGTCGATCCTGCAGATACAGAAGGCCTGGGACATCGCCGTCGAGTTCACGTCGATGAGCAAGACCTATTCCATGCCCGGCTGGCGCATCGGCTTCGCCGCCGGCAACCGGGACCTCATCGCCGCCCTGGCGCGGGTCAAGTCCTATCTGGATTACGGCGCCTTCACGCCGATCCAGGTGGCCGCCGCCGCCGCCCTCAACGGGCCGCAGGACTGCGTCGACGAGATGCGCGCGATCTACAAGGAGCGGCGCGACGTGCTGATTTCCGGCCTTGATGCCGCGGGCTGGCACATACCGGCGCCGCCCGCGACCATGTTCGCCTGGGCACCGATCCCGGAGGACATGTCGCATCTGGGATCGCTTGATTTTTCCAAGCTCCTGCTGTCCGAGGCCAAGGTCGCGGTGTCGCCCGGCGTCGGCTTCGGCGAACACGGCGACGGCTTCGTGCGAATCGCCATCGTAGAGAACGTGCACCGGACGCGCCAGGCGCTGCGGTCCATCAAGTCCTTCCTGCACCGCTATCGCGCCGGCAATCTGGACAACCTGGACTCCGGCAGGCGGGCGATCGGCATATGACGGCCCCGTTGCGGGTCGGTATTGCCGGGCTCGGCACTGTCGGCGCGGGCACGGCCCGGGTTCTCGCGGCGCACCGGGACGAGATTGCCCGCCGCGCCGGCCGCGCCATCGACATCACCGCCGTTTCAGCCCGCGATCGCGATAAGGACCGGGGCGTTGACCTTTCCGCCGTGAAATGGCTCGACGACCCCCTGGCGCTTGCCGCGGACCCCGACGTCGACGTGGTGGCGGAGCTGATCGGCGGTGCCGACGGCGTCGCCAAGGCCCTCTGCGAGGCGGCGATCGCGAGCGGCAAGCACGTCGTCACCGCCAACAAGGCCCTGATCGCCCACCACGGCCAGGCGCTTGCCACGGCGGCCGAGGCACGGGGCGTGGCGCTCGCCTTCGAGGCGGCGGTCGCCGGCGGCATTCCGATCCTCAAGGGGCTGCGCGAGGGCCTGGCGGCCAACGCCGTTTCCCGCGTCTACGGCATCCTCAACGGGACCTGCAACTACATCCTGACGGAAATGCGCGACACCGGGCGCGAGTTCGCCGACGTGCTCGCCGAAGCCCAGGCGGAAGGCTATGCCGAGGCCGATCCCAGCTTCGACATCGACGGCGTCGACGCCGCGCACAAGCTGGCGATCCTGGCGGCGCTCGCCTTCGGCACCCAGGTCGATTTCAAGTCGGTGCACGCGGAGGGCATCCGCCACGTCTCGCCCGTGGACCTGGCCTACGCGCGGGAACTGGGCTTCGGGATCAAGCTTCTCGGCATCGCCACCAACAACGGCGCGGGCGTCGAACAGCGCGTCCACCCCTGCATGGTGCCGCTCGACGCGCCCATCAATCACGTCGACGGCGTGTTCAACGCCGTGGTCGCCGAGGGCGACTTCGTCGATCGCGTGCAGATGGAAGGCCGCGGCGCCGGCGCCGGGCCGACCGCGTCCGCCGTGGTCGCCGACATCATCGACATCGCGCGCGGCAACATGGTGCCCGGGTTCGCCCGTCCGGCGGCGGACCTGGAGCCGCCGCGGCCGGTTCCCATGTCGGCGCACAAGGGCTGCTACTACCTGCGGTTCGAGGTCGTGGACAAGCCGGGCGTGTTCGCCGGCATCGCCCAGGCGTTGGGCAGGCACAACGTGTCCATGGAATCGATCATCCAGCGCGCCCGCGACCCGGGCGAGCCCGTGCCCGTGGTGATGACCACCCACGACACCTTGGAATCGGACATGACCGAGGCCGTGGCCGCCATCGCCGCCCTTGACGCCGTGGTCATGACGCCGCGTATCATCCGGATCGAAGATCTCTGAGCCGACGAGGACGACAGGAAGAGGAACCGTCCGTGACCGATGCCGTAACCGACCGCAACCTGGCCCTTGAGGCCGTGCGCGTGACCGAGGCCGCCGCCGTGGCGGCCATGGCCTACCTGGGCGGAGGCGACGAGCGCGCCGCCGACGAGGCCGCCGTGAAAGCCATGATGGAGCGCCTGGACACCCTCATGGTCGACGGCACCGTGCGCATGGGCGAGGGCGAAGAAGGCGAGGTCGAGGATCTGTACACCGGCCAGAAGATCGGCACCGGCGGGGCGCCCAAGGCCGACGTGGCCGTGCTTGCGCTGGAGGGCAAGTCGATCATCGCCCGCGGCGGCTACAACGCGCTGTCCGTGATCGCGCTGGCCGAGGACGGAGGCTTCCTGTCCGTCCCCAACGTCTACATGGAGAAGATCGCCGTCGGCCCGGGCTTGCCCGAGGGCGTGGTCGATCTGGACGCGGAGCCGGCGGAAAACTTGGCGGCGCTCGCCAAAGCCAAGAAGGTCAAGGTGTCGGATCTGGTGGTCTGCATGCTCGATCGCCCACGCCACGCCCAGATCGTCGCCAAGCTGCGCGAGGCAGGCGCGCGCATCCGCCTGATTCTGGACGGCGACGTCTCGGGCGTCGTCGCGACGGCCCTGCCGGGCTCGGGCGTCGACATCTTCCTGGGCAGCGGCCGCGCGACCCAGGGCGTGCTGGCCGCCGCCGCGCTGCGCGGCCTGGGCGGACAGATGCAGGGCCGCCTGATCGTGCGCAACGACGATGAGACGGCCCGCCTGCGCAAGGCCGGGGTCGAGGATCCGGCCCGCAAGTACGAGCTGACCGACATGGCGTCGGGCAACGTCACCTTCGCCGCCACCGGCGTGACCACCGGGCCCATGCTGACCGGGGTGCAGTTCCCCGATCGCGGGTTGGCCACCACCCATTCCCTTGTCGTGCGCTCCAAGACGCGCACGCTGCGTTACATCGAAGGACACCATCATGTGTCCAAGCTTTCTCGCGGGACCTGAGATCGGGTCGACGGATCAACCGCAGGACAACGCGGCCGAACCGGCCCGGATTCTCGGCGTCGAGCGGTCGCTGACCGGGCGCCGCTGGCTGGAGCGGCCCGTGGACCAGCGCGCCGTGCAGGCCCTGGTGCAGCGCTGGGAGCTTTCCGAACTGACGGCACGCGTGCTGGCCGGGCGCGGCGTGGCGTTGGAAGAGGTGCCGGGCTTCCTGGCGCCGACGCTGCGCGACCTCCTGCCCGACCCGGACCGTTTCCTCGACATGGCGCAGGGCGCGGAACGCCTTGCCGGCGCCGTCATGCAGGGCGAATGCATCGGCATCTTCGGCGACTACGACGTCGACGGCGCGACCTCGTCGGCGCTCCTGAGCCGCTTCATCCGGGCCGCGGGCGGGCGCACGGCGATCCACATCCCCGACCGCATCAAGGAAGGCTATGGCCCCAACACGCCCGCCATCCTGGGCTTGAAGGACAATCACGGAGCCTCCGTGGTGGTCACCGTGGACTGCGGCACGCTGGCGTTCGAGCCGGTCGCCGCCGCACGTGACGCCGGCATCGACGTGATCGTCGTCGACCACCACACGGCCGAGGCCGACCTGCCCCGTGCCGAGGCCGTCATCAACCCCAACCGCCTGGACGAGACGGCGGGCCACGGACAACTGGCCGCCGTCGGCGTCACGTTCCTGCTGATCGTCGCCGTCAACCGGGTGCTGCGCGGCGCGGGGTGGTATGCGACGCGGTCCGAGCCGGACCTTCTGCAATGGCTCGACATGGTGGCGCTCGGCACCGTCTGCGACGTGGTGCCTCTCACGGGGATCAACCGGGCTTTGGTTATTCAGGGCCTGAAGGTCCTGGCGGCCCGCCGCAATCCGGGCCTGCGGGCGTTGGCCGACGTGGCCGGGGTCGACGAGACGCCGACGGCCTATCACCTGGGTTTCGTCCTGGGCCCGCGCGTCAACGCGGGCGGGCGGGTCGGTGAATCCGACCTGGGATACCGCCTGATGACGACCGAGCACGCGGACGAGGCCTGGCACCTGGCGCGGCGGCTCGACGCCTTCAACCGCGAGCGCCAGGCCATCGAGGGGGAAGTCCTGGCGGGCGCCATGGCGCAGCTCGAGGACGCCGGCGGCGCCAGCGCCAACGCCATGGGCGCGGTGGCCCTGGCGCACGGTGACGGCTGGCATCCGGGGGTGATCGGCATCGTCGCCGCGCGCCTCAAGGAACGCTACAACCGGCCCGCCTGCGTCATTTCCTTCAACGGTGGCGGGGATGGCGATCTCGGGGTCGGTTCCGGCCGCTCGGTCAAGGGCGTCGACCTGGGAGCCGCCATCATCGCCGCACGTCAGGCGGGCCTGATCGAGAAAGGCGGCGGCCACGCCATGGCGGCGGGTTTCACCGTGGCACGGGACAAGCTGGCCGCGTTCCGCCAGTTCCTGGACGCGCGCGTCGCGGCCCATATGGCGGAAAGCGGCATCCGCCCGACCCTTTACCTGGACGGGGCGCTGCGCCCCGACGCGGCGACCGAGGATCTGGTCGAGGAGATCGCGAAGCTGGGCCCCTTTGGCGCCGGCAATCCCGAGCCGCGCTTCGTCATGCCCCATGCGCGCCTGACCTACGCCGACCGGGTCGGCGAGAACCACGTGAAATGCGCCGTCGCCAAGGACGCCCGGGGGGTGGTCGAGGGCATCGCCTTCCGCGCCCTCGATTCCGACCTGGGCGCGGCCCTTCTGAACCACGACGGACGCCTCCTGCATCTGGCGGGGCGGCTGCGCTTCAACTCGTGGAACGGGCGCACCACGGTGCAGTTCCAGATCGAGGACGCGCAGCCCGCAAGCGGATGACGAATATTACAAAAGCCCCCTTGATTTTGCCCCCTGGGCCGTATACCAAGTGCGCCTTCGGGCTGCGGGCCCGACGGCCACAGCTTGCGTCCCCATCGTCTAGTCAGGCCTAGGACACGACCCTTTCAAGGTTGAGACACGGGTTCGAATCCCGTTGGGGACGCCAACTTTGGCGTGGTACCAACTTTGACATGTTACAAGACACGTCCCCATCGTCTAGCCCGGCCTAGGACACCTCCCTCTCACGGAGGAGACAGGGGTTCGAATCCCCTTGGGGACGCCAATTTTCATCCGCAAAACCCGACATCGAATTCATTGCGCCGGGACCGGTTTCCGGCTGCAATGGCGCGGGCGGGAGGCTTGCCGGCGGCGGCGGCCCGGTGAGAGGGACTTGTGAGCGACACCTTCAGCGCCAAGGAACTGACCGTCGATCCGTCGACGTTCACCGGCGATTTCGCCTGGCTTTACGCCTATTGGGCGGAGCGGGCGGGGCACGGCGGCTTGCCCGCCTGGGCCGACATCCGCCTGATCGAATTCCCGGCGACGATCCTGCCCTGGCTGGTGATCATGGACGTGGTCGACGACGCACGGCGTTTCGTCTTTCGCTATTGGGGGACCGAGCGCACCAACCTGCAGCGCGTCGACATGACCGGAAAGTCGGTGAAGGAACTGAAAATTCCCGGCCTGGCGCCCGCCATGCTGCACCAGAACGAATGCGCGGTGGCGGCGCGCGCACCGATCCTCTTTCTCAACAACTTCGTCGCCCCCTCGGGCCTGACCGTGCGCTATCAGGCCCTGCGCCTGCCGCTCACCGACGGCGGTGGAGACGTCGACAAGATACTGGCCTTGAGCCGCTTCATCGACGACGCGGCGACCGTCCGTCGCCGGGCGGAGGAAGGCCCCACGCCGGTGTGACCTTCCGGTGAAACGGCCGAAATCCCTGGCATCGGCGGGGCCGGTCTGGCATACGTTTTTCATGCCGGCCGGCTTCCCAATACCCAGACCGAACAAGGGGAACACCATGGGTAGCGAAAGACTGACACTCGCCCATTTCATGTACGAGGACGTCCGCAAGGAACCGCAGGCGACGGGCGAGCTTGCCTCGCTGATCAACGACATCGCGGCGGCCTGCAAGGCCGTGGCCAGCCTGGTCAACCACGGCGACCTGGCGGGCGACCTGGGCGGCGCCGTCGGCCGCAACGTGCAGGACGAGACGCAGAAGGAACTGGACGTCCTCGCCAACGATACCTTCCTGGCCTGGACCCGGCGCGGCGGGCAGTTGACTGCGCTGGCGTCGGAAGAGATGGAAGAGCCCTACATCATCCCCATGGACGAGCCGCGCGGGAAATACCTCCTGGTGTTCGATCCGCTCGACGGTTCCTCCAACATCGAAATCAACGGCCCGGTCGGCACCATCTTCTCGATCCTGCGCTCGCCCGATCCCAAGCGACTGGCGACCAGGGAAGACTTCCTGCAGCCGGGGCGCAAGCAGATCGCCGCCGGCTACGTGCTCTATTCCGCCTCCACCACCATGCTGCTGACGCTGGAGGGCAAGGGGGTTTCCAAGTTCACCCTGGATCCGGGCGTGGGCGAGTTCGTGCTGACCGAGCGCGACATCAAGGTGCCGGCGCAGGCCAAGGAGTTCGCCATCAACGCCTCGAACCAGCGGTTCTGGGACCCGCCCGTGACCCGCTATATCGGGGAATGCCTGGCGGGCAAGACCGGCCCCCGCGGGCGCGACTTCAACATGCGCTGGGTCGCCGCCATGGTGGCCGACGTGCACCGCGCCATCTCGCGCGGCGGGGTGTTCATGTATCCGGTGGACGAGAAATGCCGCGCCAAGGGCGGGCGCCTGCGCCTTCTCTACGAGGCTTCGCCCATGGCCATGATCATCGAGCACGCCGGCGGCAAGGCGTCCACGGGCCTGGGCCCGATTCTCGACGTCCAGCCGACGGACATCCATCAGCGCATTCCGGTGATGATGGGATCGGCCGAGGAGGTCGAGATCCTGGAGCGCTACCACGCCGAGGCCGAAGACATTCCCGCCAGCCGCGCCGGGGCGGCGGAATAGGGTCCGTCCAGCCGACCGCGGTGGATCAGAACTCGTCCTTCACCTGATTGATGAGTTGGTGCAGGCCCGCCGCCGGACGGGGCTGCTCGTCCCGGCCGCCGTGGACCTGGGCGTAGTATTCCAGCATGTGGTGGAATTCCTCGGTCAGACGGCCTTCGGCGATGGCGTCGGGGTCCGTGTGATGGGCGACGAAGGCCGAGAAATTGGCCGCCGCATGGCGCAGGCCGGCGGCGATGACCCCGGGCGGCAGGCCGCTTTCCAGGCGCGTGTTGGCGACGTTGATGATCTGGTTGGCGATCTGCACGCCCAGCGTATGGTCGTCCTCGCCGTGGTCATGGTCGTGGCCGCAGCCGGGTCCGTGTTCGTGCCCATGGTGGTGATGGTCGTCGTGGTCGGCCATGGCCGGCGTTCCTTCATCGGTGGCGCGGCGTCGCGCTCGGGGCCATGCTATAGCATATCGGCGGGCCGCCGGGGACTCCGTTCCGCGGCCGGGACCTTGGTTCATATTGCAATGTGTTCAGATAAGGCAGTACCTTCGCGGGAACGAAAAGTGCTGCGGAACGGGCAGGATCGGGCAGGGGAACTGGGCATGAGTGCTGAAACCGGCAGCTATCGGCTGATCACCCGGCCTGATTTCGACGGCGTCGTGTGCGGCGCCCTGTTCATGGAACAGGACATGATCGACACGGTCATGTTCGCCCACCCCCGCGACATGCAGCACGGCCGTGTCGAGGTGACCCCAGACGACATCACGGCGAACCTGCCCTACGTGCCGGGCGTGCATCTGTGCTTCGACCACCACGTCAGCGAGACCGAGCGCGTGGGCCCCATGGAGAACCACATCATCGATCCCAAGGCGCCCTCGGCGGCGCGCGTCGTCTATGACCATTACGGCGGCCGGGACACGTTTCCCCTGGTCGACCCGGCGCTGATCGACGCCGTCGACAAGGCCGACTCCGCCGACTTCACGGAAGAGGAGATACTGGCGCCCGACGGCTACACGCTCCTCAACTTCATCCTCGACGGGCGCACGGGGCTGAGCCGCCTGCGCGACTTCGCGATCTCGGAAGAGCAGATGATGATCGACATGATGACCTACTGCCGTCATCACCCGGTCGACGAGATCCTGCAGATACCCGACGTGGCCGAGCGCGTGCGCACCTACATCCTGAACGAGGAATTCGCCGAACTGCAGATCAAGCGCTGCGCCGAGATCACGGACAACGTCGTGCTGGTCGACCTGCGCGACGAAGACACGCTCTATACGGTCAACCGCTTTCTCGTGTACGCCCTCTATCCCAAGTGCGACATCTCGGTGCACCTGACCAACCTGCCGGAACGCGGGTTGGTCGAGGTCGCCGTCGGCAAGTCGATCCTCAAGCGCACCAACAAGGCCAACGTGGGCAACCTGCTTTTGAAATACGGCGGCGGCGGCCATGCGGCCGTCGGCACCTGCCAGGTCGAGCCCGACCACGCCGACCGCGTGGCCCAGGAAATCGTCGCCGCCGTGCGCGGCAGGTAATCCGCTTCATCCATCCGAGATTCCAAGAAAGTCCAAGGGAGCCACCCATGACCGCGCCGTTTTCCATCGACCGCATCGACCATTTCGTCCTCACCGTGGCCGACGTGGACAAGACCTGCGCGTTCTATGAAAAGGCGCTGGGCATGACGCGCGAGGACTTCGAGGCGCGGCCGGGCGACGTGCGCTCGGCGCTCACCTTCGGGCGCAACAAGATCAACCTGCACCCCTTTCCCAGCCCCTACGAGCCCAAGGGCGTCAACCCGGTGACCGGGGCGGGGGACTTCTGCCTGATCACGGAAACCCCCATCGAGCAGGTCATGGCGCATCTGCAAGGCGTCGGCGTCGAGATCGAGGTCCAGCCGTCGAAGCGCACGGGCGCCACGGGCGAACTGCGCTCCATCTACTTCCGCGATCCGGACGGGAATCTGGTGGAAGTCAGCAACTACGTCTGAGGCGGCGACCGGCTCAGACCTCCCTGACCCCCGTGATGACGAAGCCCTGGTTCGCCGGATAGCGGCGTTCGGCCCGGCTGCGCGCCTCATTGACGTCTTGGCCCGAAAATTCGATGAAATGGGTATCCGCCCATTCGTCCTTGAAGAACTTATGCCTGTCGCCTGCCCGCAGGGCGGCCAGGACCTCGCTGTTGTGAACCTCGAATTCGAATACCGGCATCTGACACCTTCACCCACCGCTTGAAACAATCCGACCCTTTCCGGAGGACGCCGTCCACTCGGCGGACGGGTCCCGGCTGGGTCTGGTTCTTATTCCGGTTTATTATGTACGTGGCTGGGCAGATGACGGCTGTGACCCGTGTCACAAAACGCAGGGTGATTTATGCCCGGTCGAACGGAATCGCCTGCCGTCAGCGGAAAAAACCGACGGCCTTTTAGGCGCCCAGCGCCTTCTCCAGGTCGTCGATCAGATCCTGGGCCGTCTCCAGGCCGATGGACAGGCGGACAACGTCCGGCCCGGCGCCGGCAGCGACCTGCTGTTCCTCGGTCAGTTGCCGGTGGGTGGTCGAGGCCGGATGGATGATGAGCGAGCGGGTATCGCCGATGTTGGCGAGGTGGGAGAACAGCTCCACCGTCTCGACGCACCTGATCCCGGCCGCGTAGCCGCCCCTGAGCCCGAAGGTGAAGACGGAGCCGGCCCCCTTCGGCAGGTATTTTTGCGCCAGGGTGTGCCAAGGGCTTGACGGCAGCCCCGCGTAGGACACCCAGGCGACGGCCGGATGGCCCTCCAGGAATTCCGCCACCTTCTGCGCGTTTGCCACATGTCGGTCCATGCGCAGCGGCAGGGTCTCGATCCCGGTGATCGTCAGGAAGGCGTTCATGGGCGCCATGGCGGGCCCGAAGTCGCGCAGCGCCACGGCCCGCGCCTTCATGGTGAAGCCGAAGTCGCCGAAGGTCTCGAAGAACGTCAGGCCGTGGTAGGCCGGGTCGGGGGTCGTCATGCCCGGAAACTTGCCGGACGCCGCCCAGTCGAATTTCCCGGACTCGATGACAGCACCGCCCATGGAGTTGGCGTGGCCCGAGAGGAACTTGGTCGTCGAATGGACGACGATGTCGGCGCCCCAGTCGAAGGGCTTGAGCAGGTAGGGCGTCGCCAGCGTGTTGTCGACCACCAGGGGAATGCCCGCGTCATGGGCGATCCCCGCCACCGGTTCCAGGTCGACGATCAGGCCGCCCGGGTTGGCCAGCGCCTCCAGGAAGATGCACTTGGCCTCCGGATGCTCGGCGAGGGCGCGCTGGAATTCCTCTGGTGTCGGCTCCACGAAATGGCATGTCCAGCCGAGCCGCTTGAAGGAATGACCGAATTGGGTGATGGAGCCGCCGTAGAGGTTTTTCGAAGCGATGAAGCTGTCGCCCGGCTCCAGCAGCGTGAACATGGCGAGGAACTGCGCCGCATGGCCCGAGGCGGCGCAGACGGCGGCGCGCCCGCCCTCCAGGTTGGCGAGCCGTTCCTCGAGCACCGATACGGTGGGGTTGGTCAGCCGTGAATAGATGAAGCCGAAGGTCTGCAGGTTGAACAGGTCGGCGGCGTGCTCCGCGTTTTCGAACACATAGGCCGTGTTCTGAAAGATCGGCGTGACGCGGGCGCCCGTTTCCGCATCGGGCCGCGCGCCCGCGTGGATGGCCCGGGTTTCAAAGCCGAACTCGGGCGGGCCATCGGGCATGTCGTTCTTGGAATCCATCGCTAAACTACCTCTTCGTCCGCTTTGCCGAAATCACGCCGGAATTGACGCCGCACCAGCCCAGTTCGCCGAATAGCCGCCCGTATTCGATCTTGGGGCAGCGGTCCATGATGACCGTCAGGCCCGCCGCCCGGGCGCGCTCGGCCGCCGCGTCGTCGCGCACGCCCAGCTGCATCCAGATCACGCGGATGCCTTTCTCGTCCTTCAGCTCGATGGCGCGGTCGACGATGCCGCCCGCATCCTTCGACGCGCGGAACACGTCCACCATGTCGACGGGCCCGGGCGCGTCGCCCAGTTCCGCATAGACCGCCTGTTCCCAGATCTCCTTGCCGGCATGGCCCGGGTTGATGGGGATCACCGTGTAACCCTTGCCCAGCAGGTACTTCATGGCGAAGTTCGACGGCCTGACCCAGTTGGGCGAGGCGCCAACCATGGCGATGGTGCGCACGTCCTTGAGCACGCCCGCGACCAGCGCGTCGTCGTAGTGGAGGGGCGGCGGGGCCTCGTCGGGCTGGTTCATTCGTCGTCGTCCTTCGGATCCTTGGAGAGGTCCTGCCACTGCGGCATGGGCTGTTTTTCCAGGAAGGCGGCGACGCCGGCCTGGGCGTCCGCGTGCAGCATGTTCTGAATAATGGTTTCGGTCGCCAGTTCGTAGGCGGCGTCCAGCCCTTCCTCGATCTGCTTGTAGAACAGCTCCTTGCCGAACTGGATGGCGCGGGGCGACTTGTCGGCGATGGTCCGGGCCAGGTCGTCCGTGGCGCGGTCGAGGAATTCCGCCGGCACCACGCGGTTGACCAGGCCGTACTGCCGCGCCGTCTCGGCAGTGATGAAGTCGCCGGTATAGAGCATCTCCAACGCCTGCTTGCGCGGCAGGTTGCGGGTCACCGCGACCATGGGCGTGGCGCAGAACAGGCCCAGATTGATGCCCGAGGTGGCGAAGCGCACCTGGTCCGCCGCCACCGCGAGGTCGCATTGCGCCACAAGCTGACAGCCCGCCGCCGTCGCCACGCCGTGGACCCGGGCGATCACCGGCTGCGGAATTCGGGTGAGGGAGGTCATCATGCGCGAGCATTGCTTGAACAGGGCCTCGAGCGGTTCGCGGCCGTCCATGGCCTTCATTTCCCGCAGGTCGTGCCCGGCGCAGAACGCGCGGCCGTTGGCGGCGATGACCACGACCTTGACCGTGCGGTCGTCCATCAGGGCATCCATCTGGTCCTGCACGGCGCCCATCAGGTCGCTCGAGAGGGCGTTGAACTTGTCGGGCCGATTGAGGGTCAGGGTCGCGACACCGTCACGGTCCTCGCGCAAAAGGATCGCTTCGTTGCTGCCCGGAAGAGGGGTGTCGGTCATGTTGTTGTGCTTCCTTCCGTCCTGGTATCTAAGGCCCGCCGGGCGGGGATGGCAAGCCCGCCGAACGGCTGCGGCGCGGTTAGGCCTGAATTGACGTTTACGTAAACGTAAATTACCGTCGCCGTCACCGCAACCCGAGCCGGAGCCGACCCCATGCCGGAGACCAAGACGCCGGAAATCACCGCCGACCAGTTCAACCGGATCATGGCGGAGGAACTGCCCTTCGCCCATGAGGTCGGCATGCGCGCCGACGTGATCGAGGCCGGCCGCGCGGTCCTGCGCATGCCGACGGACGAACGGCAGCTGCGTCCCGGCGGCACCGTGTCGGGCCCGGCCATGATGGCGCTGGCCGATGCCGCCATGTACGCGGCGCTTCTGGGCCGGATCGGCCCGGTGAAACTGGCCGTGACCACCAGCTTCAACGCGAATTTCCTGCACCGGCCCGAACCCGCCGACCTGATCGCCGAGGCGACGGTCCTCAAGCTGGGCAAGCGCCTCGCGGTGATCGAGGTGAGCGTCCATTCCGACGGGTTCGACGCCGTGGTGGCGCATATGACCGGCACCTATTCGATCCCGCCCCGCGGCTGACCGGGTCTATATGGTGTTATAATACCGCGTCCGTAAACGACGGAAAATGTTGCGGTTTTCCGCTTGACTTCCCGTTCCCCTGTGGCATATTCCGCCGCCTTCGGCACCCGGTGCCCGTCGTGCGTCCGGGCCGCAAAAGCATTTAAGGAACGTGACCCATGAAAACCTATTCCGCGAAACCGTCGGAAGTCGAAAAGGGTTGGTATGTCGTCGATGCCGAGGGTCTGGTCCTCGGCCGTCTGGCGGCGGCCATCGCGACGCGGCTGCGCGGCAAGCACAAGCCGATGTACACCCCGCACATCGATTGCGGCGACCACATCATCGTCATCAATGCCGGCAAGGTGCGCCTGACCGGCAACAAGCTGGCGGACAAGAAGTACCACTATCACACCGGCTATCCGGGCGGCATCAAGACCCGCACCGCCGGCGGCATCCTGGGCGGCGCCCATCCCGAGCGCGTCGTCTACAAGGCCGTCGAGCGCATGGTCAGCCGCAACCCGCTGGGCCGCGAGCAGATGCGCAAGCTGCACGTCTATGCCGGCACCGAGCATCCCCATGCCGGCCAGCAGCCGCAGGTTCTGGACGTCGCGTCCATGAACCCGAAGAACAAAAGGAGCGCCTAATCCATGTCCGAAGATGTGAAAACGCTTGAGGACCTCAAGGAACTGACGGGCGCGCCGGACGTCGAGGACACGGGTCCCGCGGAACCGGTGATCGACGAACACGGCCGGTCCTACGCCACGGGCCGCCGCAAGGACGCCGTCGCCCGCGTGTGGATCAAGCCGGGGCCGGGCAAGATTACGGTCAACGGCCGCGACGCGGAACTGTATTTCGCCCGTCCCGTGCTGCAGATGATGATCAAGCAGCCGTTCGAGACGGTCGAGCGCCTGGGCCAATACGACGTCATGTGCACGGTCAAGGGCGGCGGCCTGTCGGGCCAGGCCGGCGCCGTGCGTCACGGCATCTCGCGGGCACTGACCTATTTCGAGCCGACGCTGCGCGGCAAGCTGAAGGCGGGCGGCTTCCTGACCCGCGACAGCCGCGCCGTCGAGCGCAAGAAGTTCGGCCGCCGCAAGGCCCGCCGCAGCTTCCAGTTCTCGAAGCGCTAAGCCGCAAAACCCGAGCGGCGGCTTAGCCGCCGCGAAGGTTGTTTTGCGCGAAAGAAATGTAGAATGGAAAGGCCGCTCCTTCGGGGGCGGCCTTTTTCGTCGCCGCTGTCGAGCAGGGGCCTTTCGGGTTACACTATCCCCCGACGACGGGAGGACACGACATGCGACGGTTTCTGACGGCGGCGGTGCTGCTGCTGGCGGTCTTCGGCCCCGCCCGCGCGGCTACGGTCGGCGAGGACGGCCTGCACAAGCAGTCGTGGTTCGCCGAGACCTTCCTGATCCTGGCCGAGGACATGGCCGAGGCGGCGGCGAAGGGTAAGCGCGTCGCCGTGATCTTCGAACAGAAGGGCTGCCCCTACTGCCGCGAGATGCATACCGTGAACTTCCAGGTGCCCGAACTGACCGACTACGTGAAGGCCCACTTCATGGTCGTGCAGCTGAACCTGTGGGGGGCGCGCGAGGTCACGGACCTGGACGGCAAGGCCTTGGAGGAGCGGGCGCTCGCCCGCCGCTGGCGCGTCAATTTCACGCCGACCATCGTGTTCCTGCCGACGCCCGAGGAAATGAAGGCCGGCGAGACCGAGGTCGCGCGCATGCCCGGTTATTTCAAACCGTTCCACTTCCAGTCCATGTTCGAATTCGTCAAGGCCGGCGCCTACAAGGAGCAGAGCTTCCAGCGCTTCCTGCAACACAAGTTCGAGGACCTGGAAAAGCAGGGCAAGAAGCCCAAGGTCTGGTAGCCGGCCGGGCGCCGCTCGTCACGGCGTGCGGTCGAGGAATTCCCGCAGTTTGCCTTCCCACAGGCGGGCGTCGATCATCGGCCCGGCGTGGCCGTAGCGCGTCTTCAGTTCATGGAACTCGGCTTCGACACCCTTCGATTTCAGCGAATCCACCGTCGGCCGGCCGAGCGCCACGTCGACCACGCTGTCCGTGTCGGCCAGCACGTTCAGAAGCGGCGCCTTGATGTTGCCGGACATGGGCGTGACGTCGGAGCCGATGCCCGCCTCGTAGAGGATGTAGAGGGAGTTGGCGTCGAATTCCTTGGCCCATTTCTCTGCCCGCTCGCGGATGATGCGCGCGCATTCGGCCGGGTCGCCCACCGTGTCGGCCAGGTGTGTGCCGATGCCGTAGTTGGTGAGGCGTTCGATGCGGTCCTCGGCCATGCGGGCGAACACCCCGCCATCCATTTCGCGACCGTAATAATGCCCGCCGTTCCAGCCGGGGCACCGGGCGTAGCGGTCGCGGATCGCCTGGACCTGGGCCGGGGTGGTCTTGCGCTCGATGACGCCGGCGATGGGGACCAATGCCCGCATGCGCTCGGGATGCGTCGCCCCCCAGCGGAAGGTCAGGTGTCCGCCGTAGGAATAGCCCATGACGGCCTTCAACTGCCCGATGCCCAGATGGTCGATCAGCAGGCGCTGCGCCTCCACCATGTCGGCGGTCGTGTACTTGGGGAAGTCGGGGCCCCAGGGCCTGCCCGTGGCCGGGTTGGTCGAGGCGGGACCCGAGGTGCCGTAGGCCGAGCCCAGCATGTTGGAACAGACGACGAAATACCTGTCCGTGTCCACCGCCTTGCCGGGACCGACAAGATTGACCGCCCATCCGGTTTCGTCGCCCGTCGCGTGCGGGTAGTTGGTGTAGCCGTGGCACAGCAGGATGGCGTTATCGCCGGCGGCGTTGAGTGTGCCCCAGGTCTCGTAGGCTATGGACAGGTCCGGCAGGGTCGCGCCCGTGGACAGGGCGAAGTCGCCAGGCGAATAGGTCCGGGAGGTGGGGAGCAGCATGGGGCGGGGCCTGTAGCAAGGAGAGGAGCGGGAAGAAACTCTAGACCCCGCGCGAGGCGGCGATCAATGCGCATTCTTGCGCCGAGGGTCCCGATGCGCCTATACCCTTGCCCTCAAGTCGGCGGCTTGCCACCGGCGCGATCTCATCATGCTTGAAGGACAAGGGACCATGACCGCCAAGGTGTTCATCGACGGTGAAGCAGGGACCACGGGGCTGCAGATCAGCGAGCGCCTGGCCCGACGTGCCGACGTGGACCTGCTGCGGCTGCCGGACGACCGGCGCAAGGACCCGGCCGCGCGGGCGGAAATGCTGAACGCCGCCGACGTGGCGATCCTCTGCCTGCCCGACGCGGCGGCCAAGGAATCGGTCGCGCTGATCGAGAATCCCGAGACTCGGGTGATCGACGCCTCGACGGCGCACCGTACGGCGGACGGCTGGACCTATGGCTTTCCCGAACTCGACCCCGGCCACGAGGGCGCCGTCGCCAACGCGCGGCTGGTCGCCAACACGGGCTGCTACGCGGTCGCCTCGGTGGCGCTGCTGCACCCTCTGGTCGGGGCCGGGCTGCTGCCCCGTGACTTTGCCGCCACGATCAATGCCGTCTCCGGCTATTCCGGCGGCGGGCGGCAGCTGATCCAGGCCTTCGAGGACCCGTCGGCCGAGGGGCACATTGCCGCCGCCGTGCGCGTCTACGCGCTCGGCCTCGCTCACAAGCACGTGCCGGAAATCCACAGGTATTCGGGGTTGAGCCACGCGCCGATCTTCGTGCCGACGGTGGCGCGTTACCGCCAGGGCATGATCGTGCAGATTCCGGTGCCGCTGTGGTCCCTGCCGGGCACGCCGAAAGCAAAAGACCTGCAGGCGGCGCTCGCCGACCATTACGCGGGGCGCCGGTTCGTCGCGGTCGAGGGCTATGACGCGGCGCTCGCCACGGGACATCTGGAGCCCGAGGACCTGAACGGCACCAACGACCTGAAGCTCTACGTGTTCGCCAACGAAGGCACGGGCCAGGCGGTGCTGACGGCGCTCTTGGACAATCTGGGCAAGGGGGCCTCGGGCCAGGCGGTGCAGTGCCTGAACCTCATGCTGGGGCTGGACGAGGCGACGGGCCTGGACGCCCCCGCCGACCTGTTGAACTGACGGCGGGGCAGGCCGATGCCCGCCGAGCAGGTCATTCTGATCATCGTCCTGGTCTTCGTGATCCTGACCACGGGCTATTCCGTGTTCACGGGCATCTCGCCTGTGCCATCGTCGCCGACGTCCTACGCCAAGATCGAGGAGATCCTGCTGGACGAAGGCGTGACGCGGGTCGTCGATCTGGGCGCGGGTTGGGGCTGCCTGCTCATGCCGCTGGCCGCCGCCATGCCCGAGGTCCAGTTCCTGGGCTACGAGCTGTCGCCGTTTCCCCTGGTGTTCGCCCGCCTACGCGGCGCCCTGTTCCGCCGCCGCAACGTCCGCATCGAACGGCAGGACCTGCGCAAGACCTCGTTCCAGGGGGCCGACGCCGTCATCTGTTATCTCTACAGCGAGTTGCTGGAGAAGCTCCGCCCGAACCTGGAGCGCGACCTCAAGCCCGGGACGATCGTGGTCTCCAACGTGTTCGACATTCCGGGCTGGCGGCCCGAGGCCGTGCACAGGCTTGACTGCTCGCAATGCCCGCAGGTTTATGTCTACCGGGTGCCGGACCGCACGGCCGCCGCGGCGGCGGCGGGGGTGGGCATGGGGGGCCTGACTGCCTGATCGATTGATCAGATATCGATGTCCTGCACGAAGCGGGCGTGCTCCTGGATGTAGGCGAAGCGCAGTTCCGGCTTACGTCCCATCAGGCTTTCCACCAGTTTCGCCGTCTTCCTCGCTTCGGACTTGACCTCGGCGCCCTCGCCCGCGGGGAGGGTCACGCGCAGCAGCGTCCGCTTGGCCGGGTCCATGGTGGTTTCCTTCAGCTGCGCCGGCGGCATTTCGCCCAGGCCCTTGAAGCGGCTGACGTCGACCTTGCCGCGGCCCTTGAACACGGTTTCCAGCAGTTCGTCCTTGTGCGCGTCGTCCCGCGCATAGGCCGATTTTCCGCCCTGGCTGAGGCGGTAGAGCGGCGGCAGGGCCAGATAGAGGTGCCCCGTTTCCACCAGTTTCGGCATTTCCTGGAAGAAGAAGGTCATGAGCAGCGAGGCGATATGCGCGCCGTCCACGTCGGCGTCGGTCATGATGATGACCTTTTCGTAGCGCAGGTCGTCCTCAAGGAATTTGTCGCCGGTGCCGCAGCCGAGGGCTTCCATGAGGTCGGACAGTTCCTGATTGGCGCGCATCTTGTCGGCGGTGGCGCTGGCCACGTTGAGGATCTTGCCCCGAAGCGGCAGCACGGCCTGGGTCTCGCGCAGCCGCGCCTGCTTGGCCGAGCCGCCGGCGCTGTCGCCCTCGACCAGGAAGATTTCCGTGCCCTGGGCCGTGTTGCGGGTGCAGTCCGACAGCTTGCCCGGCAGACGCACCCGGCGGGTCGCCGACTGGCGCTTGGTCTCCTTGGCGGCACGTCGTCTGAGGCGGAATTCCGCGCGCTCGATGGCGTGTTCCAGCAGCGCGTTGGCCTGTGCCGGATGGCCCGACAGCCAGTGGTCGAAATGGTCGCGCACGGCCGATTCCACCAGCCGGTGGGCCTCGGCGTTCGACAGCTTGTCCTTGGTTTGGCCCTGGAATTGGGGATCGGCGATGAACACGGACAGCATGATCGCCGCCCCGCCGGTGATGTCGTCGGCCTGGACCTTGGCGGCCTCCTTGTTCTTGACCAGCTCGCCATAGGCACGCAGCCCGCGCGACAGGGCCGATTTCAGGCCCGTCTCATGGGTCCCGCCTTGGGCCGTCGGAATGGTGTTGCAGTAGGAGGAGCAGAAACCGTCCTCGTCCAAGGGCCAGGCGATGGCCCATTCGACGCGGCCGGTGCCGCCGTTGAGCTTGCCTTCGCCGATGAAGGGCCGGTCTGTCAGGCACTTGCGGCCGTCGAGCGTCGCCTCGAGATAGTCGCCGAGCCCGCCCGGGAAGTGGAACGTCGCCTCCGCCGGGGTCGGATCGTCGGCCTTCAGGAGCTTGGGGTCGCAGGACCAGCGGATTTCCACCCCCTTGAACAGATAGGCCTTGGAGCGCGCCATGCGGTAAAGCGCCTGCGGCTTGAAGGCGCAGCGCGCGCCGAAGATGTCGGGATCGGGGGAGAACGTCACCGTGGTGCCGCGCCGGTTGTTGACCGCACCCGCGTCCTCCAGCTTCGACGTGGGGTTGCCGCGCGAATAGGTCTGGCGCCACAGCCGCTTGTCGCGGGCGACTTCGACAGTCAGGGATTCCGACAGGGCGTTGACCACGGACAGCCCGACGCCGTGCAGGCCGCCCGAAGTCTCGTAGTTCTTGCCCGAAAACTTGCCGCCGGAATGGAGGGTCGTGAGGATGACCTCGAGCGCCGACCTGTCCTTGAACTTGGGGTGGGGGTCGACGGGGATGCCGCGGCCGTTGTCGCGGACAGTGAGCGCCCCGTCCTCGCCCAGCGCGACCTCGATGCGGGCCGCGTGGCCGGCCACGGCCTCGTCCATTGAGTTGTCGAGGACCTCCGCCGCCAGGTGGTGCAAGGCACGCTCGTCGGTGCCGCCGATATACATGCCGGGGCGGCGGCGGACAGGCTCGAGTCCTTCCAGGACCTCGATGTCCTTGGCCGTATAGTCGCCGCCTCCCGCGGGCGCGGCGCCCGATTTCGCGGCCTTGGCGGGTTTTGCCGGGGCGGCCTTGGGCGGCGCCTTATCCGGTTGCTTTTTGTCTTCGGCGTGTTGAAATAGGTCGGTCATTCGATGTCCCGCGCCTCACGACGGGAGGCGCTGTTTCGCTTGTTTTTCGTGCCCCGGCCGGGCGACCCCGCGCCAGCGCCGGCTTGCCCCAAGCTATACCACGATGGGGTAGGGGGGATGCAACGACTTACCATATATTGTGCCGAAATCGGGATTGCAGATTGAGGAAACCCTTGTGATGACGACCCACAACGCCGCCGATGCCGCCGCTTCCGGCGCCGCCGCCGAGGACGAACAGCCGCGCGGCGAACTGGCCATCCGCACCCTTGCCATGCCCGCCGATACCAACCCGTCGGGCGACATCTTCGGCGGCTGGGTGATGGCCCAGATGGACGTGGCCGGCGGCATCACCGCGGCCCAGCGCGCGGGCGGGCGGGTCGCCACCGTGGCCGTCGACGGCTTCATCTTCCACAGGCCCGTCTACGTGGGCGACGTGCTGTGCTGTTATGCCGAGGTGATCCGCGTCGGCAACACCTCCGTCGCAATCCGCATCGAGGCCTGGGCCCTGCGTCAGCGGGCGCGCGACCGGCGGGTGCGGGTGACGGAGGGCATCTTCACCTTCGTCGCCCTGGACGAGCACGGCAACAAGCGGCCGGTGCCGAAATCCTAGGCCGAAGTTTGGGCCCGCTCCGTCGACGGGCGGCAAAGCCGCCTCAACCGACCAGCATGCAGGCGTAACCGGCCGTGAACATCACGGCGAGGGCGAACAATTCGTGCAGGCGTGAAATGGACATGGGTCATCTCCCGGGGCTGAAACTTGGCATGACCACATAAGAACAAAACAAGAACATATAAGTCAACACATTTTCGTCATTGCCTTGGCGGGCGCCACCCGGCGGCGCTAATATGCTTGGAATTCCGGGATTTTTCTTGAAACGATGCAAGAGGACGCCACGCCATGCCCCGCTGCCGCCGAATCCCGTCCCTTCGCGGTCTGGCCGCCTGCGCCGTTCTGGGATTCGCTGTCGCGGCGGGGCCC
>Ga0210019_1000360_pt1 | contig 58019 bp, 57 predicted proteins | sample CryGeyCG2114_020_2_FD_183969 | JGI IMG/M metagenome (GOLD analysis project Ga0210019, IMG submission 183969) | Groundwater microbial communities from aquifer - Crystal Geyser CG11_big_fil_rev_8/21/14_0.20 (SPAdes) (version 2) | ecosystem: Environmental > Aquatic > Deep subsurface > Groundwater ...
AAGGTTCTCCCAGTTGTTACCGGTAGCTTCAAGTCCGGCGATAGAGTTATCAGTATCAATCGACAGTTCTTTGAGCTTAATTAATACTTTTTCAAAATCAGCGGTGTTATTCTGGAAGGAGATACCGTTGGATATTCGTTCACCGTTGTCATCAAGCATAACCAGACGGTGGGTGTTCAGCGCGACATCGATACCGAGATAAAACATAAATCCTCCTTTCGAGGGTTAGTAGTATTGTTCTTTTAAATAGTCGGGACAGATCTTCTTGTTTTATTTAACATATACCATATCCTGGAATATAAATGGTGGCAGAGGCGTTAACCTCACTCCATATCATCCTAAATGAATGGTTCCAGTTAAACAAGCAGGAAGCAGCAGTCTTTATCGAATAGTAACCGGTATAAATCGGCTCCATAAGGAGGCTTGAAGGCTGTCATCCCTACTAAAAAAGAACATGGGTTAAACATATAAATATTTTAACATATTATTAACAAATTCGCTCTAGGATCTCTAGGGTGAAGATTATACCAGGGAGGTAATCATGGGAAAGATATTTTCTGACATTACCAAAGTAGTTGGCAACACTCCTTTAGTTAGGCTAAATCGCATAACTAAAGGTTTAGAGGTGACGATCCTGGCTAAGTTGGAATTCTTTAATCCGCTTTCAAGTGTAAAAGACAGGATTGGGGTGGCGATGATCGAAGATGCCGAAAGAAGAGGTGTACTTAATCAAGATACTACGATTATTGAGCCGACCAGCGGTAATACCGGAATTGCTCTGGCATTTGTTGCTGCTGCCAAAGGCTATAAATTGATTTTAACTATGCCGGATACGATGAGCATGGAAAGAAGGCAGCTTTTGGCAATTTTTGGGGCGCAATTAGTTTTAACTCCCGGCGCAGAAGGAATGAAAGGAGCGATAAATAAAGCTGAGGAATTAGTCAGAAAAACTCCGAATGCGATAGTTTTACAGCAGTTTAATAATCCGGCTAATCCTGAAATTCATCGTAAAACTACCGCCGAAGAAATCTGGAATGATACAGATGGCAAGGTTGATATCTTAGTTTCCGGAGTCGGCACCGGTGGTACAATTACCGGCGTTGCTGAAGTGATTAAGAAAAAGAAGCCGGGTTTTAAAGCCATTGCCGTAGAACCTGATGCTTCACCGGTTTTATCAGGAGGGGATCCGGGGCCGCATAAGATTCAGGGAATCGGCGCAGGATTTGTTCCGCAGGTTTTAAATCGCCAAATAATCGATGAAGTTATCCGGGTAACTAATGATAACTCGGGAGAAATTGCACGCCAATTAGCTAAATTTGAGGGGATCCTTGCCGGGATTTCAAGTGGTGCGGCTTTATGGGCGGCATTGGAAGTTGCTAAGCGTATCGAAAATAAAGGAAAAGTTATTGTCGTTGTCCTTCCGGATTCCGGAGAAAGATATTTAAGTACCTGGCTTTTCCAGGAAGCCTGTCCCGTTAGTAAATAGTATAAACGGGGAATTTTCTAATGGGGTAAAGGTATGATCAAAGAAAATAAAATAACTCAGCATGATTCCGTAGGTATTGTAAAAACTCAAAGCTTTACTTTTGATTCGCTTTCGCTTGAGACCGGGGAGAGGTTTGGGCCGGTTACATTGGCTTATGAAACTTATGGAGCTTTGAATCAGGAAAAAACTAATGCCATACTTATTGTTCATGCTCTTTCAGGTGATGCGCATGCCGCAGGAATTTATGAAGGCCATGATGAGCTTGGGTGGTGGGATGCTTTTATCGGACCCGGCAAGGCGTTTGATACGGATAAATATTTTATTATTTGTTCAAACATACTCGGCGGATGTAAGGGTTCAACCGGCCCATCAAGTGTAAATCCTAAAACTGCTAAACCCTATGCTTTGGATTTTCCGTTAATCGGCATTAATGATATAGTTAATGCCCAGAAAAAACTAATCGATCACTTAGGTATAGAAAAATTGCTTTCTGTTGTCGGCGGTTCAATGGGCGGCCAGCAGGTTTTATCCTGGTTAGTTAACTATCCGCATAATTTATGCAGCGTAGTTCCTATTGCGACAACGATTAAACATTCTCCGCAACAGATTGCTTTTAATGAAGTGGGGAGGCAATCAATCATGGGTGATGAGCATTGGAAATCTGGTAATTATTATGACGGAACAGCTCCTTTAAAAGGGTTGGCGGTAGCCAGGATGATTGGACACATTACCTATATGAGCGATAAGTCAATGGCGGAGAAGTTTGGCCGGATTAAGAAGGAAAGTAGCCATGAGTTTAAATTTACGGCTGATTTTGAGGTTGAGGGTTATCTGCGTTACCGCGGAGATAATTTTGTGAAGCGTTTTGACGCAAATTCATATCTTTATATTACTAAAGCGATGGATAATTTTGATGCCTCAAGAGGAAAGCGTTTTGAGGATGTCCTGGCCGGCACTAAAGTAAAGGTTTTGATCATTTCTTTTAAGTCAGATTGGCTGTATCCGGCATATCAATCTAAGGAGATCGTCAAGGCTTGTAAACTTGCCGGGATTGAGACGACATATTGCGAGGTTGATTCAACTTACGGCCACGATGCGTTTCTCCTGGAGGTCGAGGAGGAATCGCATTTAATTAGGCATTTCCTGAAAAAAGTATTTTATGCTTATGAGGTGACCGGTGAATACGGTAGTTAAAGAGATACAATTAGATCATCAGCTGATTTTAGATTTAATCAAGACGCAATCTACGGTGCTGGATTTAGGTTGCGGCTCAGGGGATCTTCTGTATCTTTTAGCTAAAGAAAAGAAGGCCCGCGTGCAGGGGATTGAGATTGATGATCAGGCGATCTATAAATGCGTGGCTAAAGGCTTAAATGTTTTTCACGGAGATATCGACAGCGGCCTGGCTGAGTTTAGCGATAAGTCTTTTGATTACGTGGTGCTTAATCAAAGTATGCAGCAGATCTTGCATGTCGATAAGGTCTTAACTGATGCTTTGCGGGTGGGGAAAAAAGTAGTCGTCGGCCTTCCCAATTTTGCATATTACAGATCAAGGTTTCAGATGTTTTTTCAAGGCAAGGCGCCGGTAACCGTAGGGCTGCCTTATCAGTGGTATGAAACTCTCAACTTGCATTTTTTGAGCATCAAGGATTTTAAAAATTATTGCAGCTTAAAAAATATCAATATTGAGTACAGCGTGGGTATTGGTGAAAACAAAAAGGTTACATTTTTACCTAATTTATTCGCACATTCGGGGATATTTTTAATTTCAAAGTAGGAGAAACTATGCCTTATATTAATCTAAAGTTAGTCGGGAAACTTACTAAGGATCAGAAAGAAAAAATCGCCAAAGAGTTTTCAGATACTCTTCTAAAGGTAGCCGGTAAACCCAAGGAAGCGCTTTATTTAGTGATTGATGAGGTTGCCGGAGAAAACTGGGCCAAAGGCGATAAGTTTTTTGGATAATGATCGCATAAAGAAAATGTTAATTAATATTAATGGTAAATCCGAAGAAGTCAAAATAGAATCAAATCTTACTGAGCTTATTTTATCTAAAGGCCTCTGTGCAGAAAAAGTGGTGATTGAGCTCAATCTTCGTATTGTGCCCAGGCAGGAGTGGAAAAACACGCCTTTAGAGGAGCATGATTCAATTGAAATCGTAAGTTTTGTCGGAGGTGGGTAACTATGGAAGATGTCCTGGAAATCGCGGGTAAGAAAATTAATAATCGCCTCTTTATCGGGACGGGAAAATTTTCTAGTTATCAGATAATGAAAAAAGCCTTGGAAGAGGCAAAAGCTGAGTTGGCTACCGTTGCTTTAAGAAGGGTTGATGAGAGCTCTAAGACTGAGAATATCATGGATTATATCCCGCAGAACTGTAGCGTAATGATAAATACTTCTGGAGCCAGGGATGCTCAGGAAGCAGTGCGTATTGCACGCCTTGCAGAAGCTGCGGGGGCGGGAAACTGGATTAAAATAGAAGTTATCCGTGATAATAAATATTTGCTTCCCGATAATATTGAAACATTAAAGGTAGTTGAAATTTTGGCCAAAGAAGGTTTTATAACTTTCCCATATATGAGCCCGGATTTATCGGTTGCCAGAAGAATGGTTGATGCGGGTGCAAGTGCAGTAATGCCTTTAGGTTCTCCGATCGGGAGTAACCGGGGAGTTAAAACCCGCGAACTTATTGAGATTATGGTCAATGAAATTAAGCTGCCGGTTATTGTTGATGCTGGACTTGGCCGGCCTTCGGAGGCTTGTGAATGTATGGAGTTGGGTTGTGCGGCTGTATTGGTTAATACGGCGATTGCGGTTGCGCAAAATCCACCCGAGATGGCTCAGGCTTTTGCTCAGGCAGTTTATGCCGGCAGACTTGCTTATTTATCCGGGATCCCTGCGGCAGGAAAGTTTGCCAGTCCTTCCAGTCCGCTAACCGGATTTTTAAGAGAAGCAAAGAAATCATAATGAGTTTTTATGATAATTATTGCCAAAATAAAAATTTTGATTTAGAAGGCAATTTTAATTCTGTTTCATCCGCATCGATCCAAAATATTCTGCTGCAGGACAACCTCAATATAGCTCAGTTTGTTGCCCTACTTTCTGGCGAAGCCCAAAATTATCTTGAAAGTATGGCGCAGCGAGCCCAGGAGATCACCAAAAGAAATTTCGGTAATGTCATCGAGCTTTATACTCCGATGTATTTATCAAACTACTGTGATAATTCCTGCCTATATTGTGGTTTCAATTTAAACAATGATATTAAACGCAGGACGCTTACTTTGGAAGAGGTAGAAAAAGAGGCGCAGTTTATTTCTTCTTTGGGGCTAAAGCATCTTCTTATTTTAACCGGCGAGTCAAGGCTTAAGAGCCCGGTAAGCTACATTCAAGAATGCGTTAAGCTTTTAAAAAAATATTTTCCTTCGCTAGCTATTGAAGTGTATCCTTTAACTGAAGATGAATACACGCAGTTAGTTGCTCAAGGAGTAGATGGTTTAACGATTTACCAGGAAACTTATGATGAGCAGCTTTACGCTAAGATGCATATTGGCGGTCCTAAACAAGATTATCGATTCAGGCTTGACGCTCCGGAGAGAGGGGCCAGAGCCAGGATGCGTAATATTTCTATCGGAGCCTTGCTTGGCTTAGGGGATTGGAGGAAAGAGGTATTTTTTCTCGGGCTTCACGCAAAATATCTACAAGATAATTTTCCGGATGTTGAAATCGGAATATCAGTTCCCAGGATTCAACCGCAAGTTAGCGATTTTAAACCAATTTGTCAGGTAAGCGATAAAAATATTGTCCAGATTATTTTAGCGCTGAGGATTTTTTTACCGCGGCTTGGTATTACGATCTCAACGCGAGAAAATCCGCAGTTTAGGGAAAATCTTTTATCGCTTGGAATTACCAGGATGTCTGCCGGTTCGATTACCAGTGTTGGCGGACATACTCTCGGCGAAGCTGATCAAGAGAAGGCTCCTCAATTTGAGATTCAAGATAAAAGATCCGTAAGTCAGATTAAAGCAGTTCTTGAAAGAAAAGGATACCAGCCGGTTTTTAAGGACTGGTTGTATTTATAAGATGGAATCATTTCAGCAAAATTTGATTAAGAAAATCGGTAAAGATAACCTGGTTAAAATCCAATCGGCAAAAGTGGGTTTAGCCGGAGCAGGGGGGCTGGGCTCAAACTGTGCTTTAAATCTGGTGCGGGTTGGATTTAGACAGCTAGTTATCGTAGATTTCGATGTTGTTACCGAGGCGATCTTAGACCGGCAGTTCTATTTTCTAGATCAGATCGGGATGAAGAAAACAGAGGCGCTTAAAATAAATCTGCTGAGAATCAATCCGGATCTTGAGTTTACGCTGATCGATAAGAAAATAGACAAGGGTAATGTAAAAGAATTATTTGGTGACTGTCAAGTTGTGGTAGAATGTCTTGATCAGGCAGAATATAAGAGCATGCTGGTTGAAGAGCTGCTTAATCTTGGAAAATTTGTCGTCGCCGCATCCGGAGTCGGGGGGATCGGATCAAGCGATGATATTAAGGTACACAAAGTAAAGAAAAATCTGGTTGTGGTGGGGGATTTAGAATCCGATATTTGTTTAAAGCCGGCTTTGTCACCGCGGGTCAATATTGCCGCAGCCAAGCAGGCAGATTCAGTGCTGGAGTTTGTTATTAATAGCCGCTTTTTAGGTTAAGATTTAGTTGAATCCTTCGGCTGTTGGCCTCAGGATCAAGCCAAATCTTAACTTAAAGATTTGGCTTGACATACGGTAGGGGGGTATGGTATACTTGAGATAAAAGGAGAAGGATTATGAAAAATCCCACAACCCATAATGAACAGTTGGTTTTTTTAAAGAAGATCGAAGGCCAGATTCGCGGAATACAGAAGATGGTTGAGGATGGCCGTTATTGTGTTGATATTATCACACAGATACGCTCGGTTATTGGAGCGTTGCACAGAGTCGAGGATGAGATATTCAAGAAACATATCGATGGCTGTGTGGTAGGCGCTTTGAAAGGAAGGTCGGAAGCAGAGAAACAGAAAAAGGTGGCCGAAGTTGTGGAATTAATCTCACGTTTCAGAAGGGCGGCTTAAAATGTTCAGAAAAGCCATCGCCATAATTTTAGTGAATATATTTATCCTAAATTATGGCTTTTCTTTTTCTCAGGATATACTTTCACTTGAGCCGCTGGTAAAAGAAGCAAGAGAAAAAAATCCGGATATTTTAGCGGCTAAGCAGCGCTGGGAAGCATCACTGGCAAGAGTGCCGCAGGCAAAATCACCTGAAGATCCTGTCCTGGGTGTAGAGTTTGAAAAAATACCCAGAGGCACCTTAAAATTAAATAAAGTAATGCCGGATGACCGTAAGTTCTCCATCAGCCAGATGATTCCTTTTTTGGGGAGGCTTCCATTGAAAGGCAAGATTGCTCTGGTAGAGTCACAGATGGCGGCAAGTGAATATAAAAACAAAGAACTTGAGATAGTCAATGAGTTGAAAAATGCTTACTATGACTTATTTATGGATTATAAAGATATAGAGCTTAATCAGGAAAGCCTGGCCTTCCTTGAGAATATCGCTAATATTGCCGAGAGTAAATATATAGTCGGCGAAGTTACGCAAGAGGAGCTTTTTAAGATTAACCTTGAGATTGCCAAACTTAGCAATGATATTGTAAATTTAAAACAGGCAAGGTCTTCCAAGCAGGTAGGCATTAATCTTTTGCTTAACCGGGATTCGCAAAGTTTGTTGGGCTGGCCCCAGGTGGATGAAAAAATAGCTTTTCAAAATAGCTTAGATTCTTTATACCGGCTTACGTTGGAAAATCAGCCGGAATTGCTTATGTTTGCCTACGCTATTGAAAGGAATAAACATGCCAAGGATCTGGCGAAGAAAAGTTTCTTTCCGGATGTTATGGCAGGCATTGTCCAGCGCGGGATCACTTCCGGGACAATCGGGCCGTGGGACTTAATGCTGGCTTTTAGCGTGCCGCTGTGGTTCTGGACAAAACAGCGTTATGAAATAAAAGAAGCGGTTGCTAATTTAGAAGTAGCTAAGGCGGCTTACGAGGCGATGAAAAATAGGGCGTTAGCCGAAATAAAAAATTTATTTACTAAAATCGAAATAGAAAAAACTAAAATCAATTTATATAAAGCAAGCCAGATACCTATGCTGGAGAGTTCCATTCAGTCTTCGCTTACCGCCTATGCTTCCGGAGGTGGCGATATAATGATGCTCTTAGACAGCCAGCGGATGCTGGTAGAAACAAAAATGTCTTATTATAAGGCAATAGTGGAATATAATATGAATTTAGCGGATTTAGAAAAAGCTGTTGGTTTTGAATTAAATGAGGTGCGAAAATGATGAAATTATTATTGTTATTATTGATTTTAGGGCTGGGCGCCTCTTCCTATGCCCAGCCTGAAACTCATCAGGCGCAGGCCGTAAAAAATGAGCCAAAGAGAAAAACTCCCGCGAAGAAAATTTATCAGTGCCCGATGCATCCGCAAGTTGTTTCGGATAAACCCGGCAAGTGCCCTATTTGTGGGATGAATTTGTCCGAAGTAACTAAATCTGAGGAGGCCCAAGATGGCCCGTTTGAAGAATCAGCGGTTAGAGTAAGCCCGGCGCAGCAGGAGATTATCGGCCTTAAAACTGAAACTCTTCTACCGCGCCCTCTAATGCGTATGATTCGCACCGTAGCCAAAATTGCCTACGACCCTGAACTGTACAAAGCAGAGCAGGAATTTATTCAGGCGCATAAAGCCAAAGACAAACTAAAATCAGGAGGGTCCTCTGAAATTATGGAACGTATGCAATCTATGGCTGCAGCCAGCGCTTTTAAGCTTAAGCTTATGGGTTTAAGTGACGAGCAGATTGAAGGGTTGAAAACAAAAATAAATTCCGACCGCGCCTTATTGATTTCGGATGAAACGGCTCCTTATGTTTGGGTTTACCTTACAATCTACGAATATGACTTGCCTTTAGTGAAGGCAGGAGGCCACGCCGCGTTGAAGTTTATTGCTTATCCGCAAGATGAGTTTGGTGGCACGATTAAAGCGATTGATCCGGTTTTAGATATGGATACGCGCAGTGTGCGCGCCAGGGTGCGGGTGGATAATCCTGATGGAAAATTAAAACCGAATATGTACGGTGACGCCATTATTCACGTTGATTTAGGCCGGGTTCTTGCTTTGCCGGCGGATGCGGTTTTAGATACCGGAGTCAGGAAGATTGTTTATATGGATAAGGGCAAGGGGCAGTTTAAGGCTCAGGAGGTAGTGCTTGGCCCGGAGGCAATTGCTATTGTGGATAATGAAGAGCGTAAATTTTTTCCGGTGCTCAAGGGGTTAAATGAAAATGATATAGTAGTTACTAAAGGTAATTTTTTGATTGATTCTCAGAGCCAGTTGACCACAGGGATGTCTGCCCTGTGGGGCAGCTCAATGGAAATAAAAGAACAGGGCCAGGCAGAAGTTAAAACACAACATAAACATTAAATATGATCAATAGGCTGATAAGTTATTGTTTACGCACCCCATTTGTAGTATTTGTTTTTTATATTGCTATTCTTTTTTGGGGCGCTTGGGCGATTAGCAATATTCCGGTGGATGCGATACCGGATATCGGCGAGAAACAGGTAATTGTTTATACCGATTGGCCGGGACGCTCCGCTAAAGACGTCGAAGACCAGGTTACCTATCCGCTTTCGGTTTCTCTGCGCGGTGTGCCCGGGGTTAAGGCAATCCGCGCCTCCAGCGCTTTCGGTTTCTCGCAGGTATATTTAATTTTCCATGATAATGTTGATTACTATTGGGCGCGCTCGCGTGTTTTGGAAAAATTAAGCCTTGCCTCCGTAGGCCTGCCTATGGGCGTTATGCCGGTTTTAGGCCCTGACGCTACAGGGTTAGGGCAGGTATTATGGTATACGGTTGAAGGTAAAGGCCGTAGTGTGGATGAATTAAGGTCTTTGCAGGACTGGTTTATCCGTTATCAGCTTAATTCCGTAGAAGGTGTTTCGGAAGTCGGTTCTATTGGCGGGTTTGTCAAACAATACCAGATTGATATCGATCCCAATAAGATGCTTGCCTATAAGGTGCATTTGGGTGAAGTGATGGATGCGGTGAAAAAATCCAATATAGATGTCGGCGCAAAAGTTGTCGAGAATAACGCCATGGAATATATTATCCGCGGATTGGGTTTTATCAGGTCTTTGCAGGATATCGAAAATATCGTTGTCGCTGAGATGAATGGTGTGCCGGTATATGTGAAAAATATCGCAGTTGTCCAATTGGGCCCGGAGTTTAGGCGCGGCACATTGGATAAGGGGGGACAAGAGGCAGTCGGCGGGGTAGTGATCATGCGTTACGGCGAAAACGCGATGAAGGTAATCCACCGTGTAAAAGTTGCCATCAAGGAACTGGAAAAAGGTTTGCCTGCCGGCGTAAAGATCGTTCCTTTCTATGACCGCACTGATTTAATTCATCGCACTATCGGTACCCTACGTGAAGCTTTAATCCTGGAATTGATCATTACCATGGCTGTAGTTATTCCATTTTTGGCTCATCTCTGGGCAGGGGTAATGATTTGCCTGGCGCTTCCTTTCTCGGTATTGATAGCGTATCTGGCGATGTACTATCTTAAAATAGATGCCAATATTATGTCTCTCTCCGGTATCGCTATTGCTATCGGCGCCTTGGTGGATATGGGTATTATCATGACTGAAAATGCCTATCGGCATTTGATAATGTATGCCGAGGATATAAAGAAGGGGATAAAGACGCGTTTAGATGTAATTTATAATGCCGCCAGCGAAGTCGGGTCAGCGGTACTTACTGCCGTGCTTACTACCGTTGTTTCATTTTTGGCGGTTTTCGCGCTGGAAGCCCAGGAGGGCAAACTCTTTAAGCCCCTGGCTTATACCAAAACATTTGTCCTGCTTGCTTCAGTGGTAGTGGCTTTAACTTTGATTCCGGTCTTAAGTATGTATCTTTTAAAAGGTAAGCTGCGCTCTCCGGATGAGAATCCATTGGTTAAGACCTTGCAGAGAAATTATGAGAAAATTTTACGCTGGGTTTTAAACCACCGTTCAGTTTTTCTTTTAATCCCGGCAGTAATTTTAATCAGCAGCCTTGCTTTTATTCTGCCAAAAGATATTATTTCTTTAGCTATTTTCTCTGTTATTGTTTTGGCAACTTTAATATTTATTCTTCCGAAGAAGGCAAAATCGCTGGTTGCCTTAGTTTTAATCGGTGTTTTAAGCTTAGGGTGGTTCTGGTTTAGCCCGCGCATAGGAAGAGAATTTATGCCTGCGTTTGACGAAGGTTCGATTCTTTTTATGCCGGTAATGCGGCCTTCTGTGTCTTTGACCGAGGCAGTGCGCGTTATCCAGATCCAGGATAAAATTATTAGTTCATTTCCGGAAGTAGAGATGGTGGTGGGCAAAGTTGGGCGCGCCGAAACTGCCACTGATCCGGCTCCGGTAGAGATGTTTGAAACGATTATCACTTTAAAGCCCAAGGCAATGTGGCGAAAGGGCCTGACAAAAGAAAAGCTTATTCGTCAGATGGATACGGCATTACAAATTCCCGGTGTTTCAAATATCTGGACACAACCGATTGTCAATCGTATTGATATGTTGGCTACCGGTATCAGGACTTCTGTAGGAGTAAAGGTTTTCGGCCCTGATTTACAGAAAATAGAGGCGATTGCCGCTGAAGTAGAGAAGGTAGTTAGGGATGTTCCGGGAGCGGTTGATTTATATTCTGAAAAAATCGTCGGTAAGCCTTACATCGAATTTAAAATAAAAAGAGAGCAGCTTGGCCGGTATGGCATTTCTATACGCCAGGTGCAGGATGTAATCGAAATGGCTATCGGCGGAGAAAATCTTACCACAACCGTAGAAGGAAGAGAGCGTTATCCGGTGCGCGTGCGTTATGCCCGGGAATTGAGGGATAATATCGATAGCTTAAGGCGCGTGCTTGTTTCTACAAAAGACGGGGCCCAGATCCCAATAGCGCAATTAGTAGATATTTATTTTGTTACCGGCCCGGCAATGATTAATTCCGAAAACGGGCTTCTGCGCGCTTATGTTTTAATGAATGTGCGCGGAGGCGATATGGTTGGTTTTGTGGAGGAGGCCTCAAAAATTGTCAGCCAAAAAGTAAAGTTACCTTCCGGTTATTTTGTTCAGTGGTCAGGGCAATTTGAAAATCAGGTGCGCGCTAAAAATAAAATCGCAGTGCTTCTTCCTATAAGCTTACTGATTAATTTTATGATTATTTATATGTGCTTCCGCTCGATTATAAAAAGCGCCTTTATCTTTATTGCTGTTCCGGTTACTTTGGCTGGCGGGGTATGGCTATTGGCATTTTCCGGGTTTAATTTTTCCGTGGCGGTTTGGGTTGGTTTTATCGCTTTATTCGGTATCGCTGTTGACGACGGGGTATTGATTACTACTTATTTGGATGACGTGTTTAAGGCGCGTAAAAATAAGATTAAAACCCGTCAGGATATCATCGAGGCAACGGTTTATGCCGGTTTAGGCAGGATCCGCCCGGCATTTTTAACCACGATTACTACAATTGTGGCATTAACGCCGATTATGTTTTTAAAAGGTACGGGCGCGGAGGTTATGCAGCCGATGGCAATTCCTTCGATAGGAGGTATGTTGGCGGAGATGATTACCTGGTTTATTGTGCCGGCGCTTTATTCCTGGCGGGAAGAGAAAAAATTACTTAAACAGAGAACCTAAAAAGGAGGAGGAGAAATGTTGAGAAGTATGTGTGTGATGTTAGTTTCAGCGGTATTTATTTTTGGAGCGGCAAGATTGTCTTTTGCACAGATGGATCATTCAGCTCATGAACAGGGAGCTGAAGTTAGCGGGGTTGATAATGTGCCTGGGGAGGCAGTGGATGCGGGTAATAAGATTTGCCCGGTGTCAGGTGAAAAGATTGATGAGAAAATGAAGGCAACTTATGAATATCAGGGGAAGATTTATAATTTCTGCTGCGCAGGGTGTAGCGGTAAATTTAAAGAAGACCCGGATAAATACATAGAGATAGTTAATGAGGAGTTGAACTAGGAATCTAAAGGAATAAATGGGGACAGCGACCATTTATTAAAAATGGTCCCTATTTATTCTCTATTTATTAAAACTTTTTTTGTTAGATTTTTCCACTTCCTACGTCTATTGTGACAGGAGGTGGCAAAATGGGTAGAATAGCTATTGGTTTTACGGTAGTTTTACTGGTGGCAATAACCGGTGTGTTAGGTGCCCAGGATTTAAATTGGGAGGATATGAGCCGGGGTAATTCTGATGCACAGGCAATTCTGGTTAATCAGCTGGATAACAAAATTGTTTTTGTGGGGATTCCGGGAAACGTATTAAAAAGTGAAGACGGAGGAAAAAGTTGGCGTAGCGTATTGGCCATAAGAAGCGGGGCGCGTAATATTAATGCTTTGGCAGGTTCGGTTAACCACAATACGGTTTACGCCGCTACGGATAATGGTTTATACTGTAGTAATAATCTGGGCAATCGCTGGGAGAGAATTTTCCGGGGTAAAAATAGTTTAGAGAATCAATGTACGGCCATTATCAATACTGCGACTGTTGTTTTTGTTGGCACCAAAGCCGGTCTTTTTATAAGTAGAGATAACGGCCGCAGCTGGAGTAAAGAATCAGGGGAGATTAACAACAATGCGATACTTAACATTGATTTTATTTCTAAAAAAGATTCGATTATTTATTTAGCCGCAGTAAACGGGATATTTAAATCTTTAGATGGAGGAAGAAGCTGGGCAAGGATTTTTTTTAGCCTTTCCAGAGAGAGTAAGGAAGCCGAAGTAAGTAGTGAAGAAATCGATAATTCCAATGAGTCTTCGGATATTCGTTTTGTAAAAGCAGGTAATAATAATCTAAACTTAGTATATTTTTCATCTACTAAGGGAGTTTATGAAAGTATGGACCAGGGAAATAGTTGGAAAAAGTTATCCGAATACGGTTTATTAAACCGCGATGTCAAAGTGCTTTGTTTAGAGGATGACTCACAGATCCTTGCGCTTAGCCAATTGGGAGTTTTTTTTTATACCGATGAACGCTGGGAAGAGATTTCTTTTGGCTTGGCAGCAGGAAAATTAAATTATTCGACGCTTGATAATAACGGAAATATTTATGTTACCGGAGAAAAAGGGGTATTTAAAGCAAATTTGAAAGAAAGCTTAAATTTTACAAGAAATAATTTTCTAGAAGGATATCTTAAGGATGAGCCTAAAATAAGGGATGTGCAGGAGGCAGCAATAAAATATGCCGAAGTAAGTCCGGAGAAAATATCTCAATGGCGAAGGAAAGCGGCAAAGAAAGCATTATTGCCGCATGTAAGCATAGGTTTAGACCGTAACTCGACTGATTTATGGCATTGGGAGGGCGGCTCAACTACTAAAACAGATGATGATATATTGCGGCGTGGTAAAGATAGTATTGATTGGGATGTTTCTTTGAGCTGGGATTTAAGCGAATTAATCTGGAATAGCGATCAGACAAGTATTGATGTGCGTTCGAAACTTATGGTGGAGTTGCGCGACGATATCTTGGACCAGGTAAATAAACTTTATTACGAGCGCCTGAGAGTAAAATTTGAGCTGGATAATTTAGCCATTGAAGACAGGAATAAGAGGTTTAATAAACAGTTAAAGCTTGAGGAATTAACCGCTTCCCTGGATTCCCTTACCGCGGGCTATTATACAGAACAGTTGCGTAAATTATCCCAAGTCTAAATTAACCCCCTTTCCCGATTAGCTTGGAAACTGTTTCGGCTTTTTTTCTTGCATTTATCAGGCGTTTATGATAATTTAGTACAGCCTGCCAATATTATTAACCCTCTAAATGTAAAGGATTAAGGTTATGAGTACGCTACATTTTACAGACAGTAATTTTAAGGAAGAAGTACTGGAATCGGATCTGCCTGTTTTAGTTGATTTTTGGGCTCCCTGGTGCGGGCCTTGCAAAACCATCGCTCCGCTGGTTGAAGAATTTGCCAAAGAGTATGCCGGAAAAATGAAAATCGGTAAAGTAGATGTTGATAATAATTCCAAGATCCCTACTCAATACGGTATAATGTCCATACCGACGATTGTATTCTTTAAAAACGGTAAAGTCACAAATCAGTTTATAGGGGCAGTCAGTAAGCATGAACTTAAGCGTAAGATTGAAGAAAACCTTTAATGCGTAAAATCTTCATCGCCGCCACTAATCAGAATGATGGTAAGACTACGGTTTCTCTGGGGATAATCAGGAACCTGCAGCAGAAATTCGGTAAAGTCGGTTTTATCAAACCTATTGGGCAGCGGTATCTTGAAGAAGAAGGTTTAAAGATTGATGAAGATTCTATTCTGATTGAGGAGGTCTGTGGGATAAAATCCGGGTTAAAAGATATGAGTCCGATTGCGGTAGAAAAAGGTTTTACGGAGAAATATATTGCTAAGCCGGACAAAAATAATATTACCAAGCAGATTAAGGATGCCTTCCGCAGGATTTCTAAAAATCAGGACCTGGTTGTAATTGAAGGAACCGGCCATGCCGGGGTTGGCTCGGTATTTGACCATTCCAACGCCACGGTTGCTAAGCTCCTGGGTTCAAAGGTAATTATTATTTCTTCGGGTGGTATCGGCAGGCCGATCGATGAGATTATTTTAAATAAGGCTCTTTTTGAAAAAGAAGGGGTTAAGGTTCTAGGGGTAATTGTAAATAAAGTGCTCCCGAGTAAATTTGATAAAATCAATCGGTTGGTAAGGAAAGGATTGACAAGAAAAGGAGTTGATGTTTTGGGTGTGCTTCCTTACGACCCGATGCTTGCCCGTCCGACAATTGAGCAGGTTTTAGAAGAAACGGATTTTGAGGTGCTTTGCGGTAAAGAATATTTGGAACGCTCAGTTGCCAAAGTAATTGTTGCGGCCATGGAGCCTCATGATGCCGCCCGTTACATTATCGAAGATAGCTTGATGATTATTTCGGGTGACCGGCATGACATGATCGATATCGCTTTGAATTGTTTCCGTGATGCGGCGAATAAAAAATTGAAAATCTGCGGAATCGTTTTGACGTGCGGGATTACTCCGAATAAGGAGATTATGGATCGTCTGGTTAAGGCTCAAATTCCGGTTTTGTTAGCCAAATCCGATACTTATGATGTGGCCACTTGTGTGCATGATATCACGGTAAAAATCAGGCCTTGTGATACGGAAAAAATTGATGCTGTAGTAAAATTAATTAAAGAGAATGTTGATTTTAATAAAATTCTAAAGGGGATCTAAGATGAATGCGGTAACCAGAATCAGAGAGCAGGCGAAAAAAAAGATTAAAACCATTATCTTGCCGGAATATGAAGATCAGCGTATGCTGGAAGCCGCACGTATTCTCGAAAAAGAACAAATCGCCAAGCCTTTAATTTTAACTCCGGATACAATTGACAGGAACGAATTAGACCGTTACATCCGGGAATATTATGAGTTATACCGGTCCAAAGATATCGGTTTAGACATTGTTAAAAAACTTTTTACCGATAATTTATATTATGCAGGGATGATGACCCGGGAAGGCAAGGCGGATGGCCTGGTTGCCGGATCAATTCATACTACGGCTGATGTTGCCCGTGCATGTATCCGTTGTATCGGTTTAGATGAAAGATTTACCATTGCTTCCAGCTGTTTTATTATGGATGTAGCGAATTGTCAGTTCGGCGATAACGGAACTTTTATCTTTGCGGACTGCGGAATAATTCCTGATCCTAACGCGCGCCAGTTATCCTGCATTGCTTTGACGGCCGCAGAGTTAGCGCTCAAAGTTTTAAACCTTACTCCGAGGGTTGCATTTTTAAGCTATTCAACTAAAGGATCAGCTAAAACAAAATCTGCAGAAAAGATTTCCGAGGCCCTGGTTTTGCTTAAAGAGCAATCTCCGGATATGCTAGTTGATGGAGAGATGCAGGCGGATGCAGCAATTGTTCCTGATGTCGCAGAGATAAAATGTCCGGATAGCCCTCTTGGTGGCCAGGCTAACGTACTGATTTTTCCGAATCTTGAAGCCGGCAATATCGGATATAAGCTCGTGCAGCGTTTAAGCGGGGCTCGGGCAATCGGCCCGTTATTTTTAGGTTTGGATAAACCGGCAAGTGATTTATCCCGCGGGTGTTCAGTTGATGATATCATTGATAGTGTAGCAGCTACGGCAATTAGGTCTCAATAATGAAGATCCTGGTAATTAATAGCGGAAGCTCATCAATTAAGTATAAACTTTTTGATATGCCTTCTCAGCGCTTGATTTCAAAAGGCGCGATTAGCCACATTAGAGAAAAGGGTTCAAAGTTTAGTAATCATTACGCCGGTTTAAAAATTATTTTGCAGGAGATTAAGTCCGTGGATGCGGTCGGCCATCGCGTAGTTCATGGAGCTGAAAAATTTAAAAAACCCATATTGGTTGATCAAAACGTAATCAAGGGAATTAAAAAATGTTGTTCAATTGCTCCTTTACATAATCCGGCTAATTTAGCCGGCATACTTGCCTGTAAAAAACTTCTTCCCGGGATAAAGCAGGTTGCGGTTTTTGATACTGCGTTTCACCAAAGCATCCCGGAGCAGGCTTATATTTACGGTTTACCGTATGATTATTATCAGAAATTAGGAATTAGAAAATACGGGTTCCATGGTACAAGCCATGAGTATGTTGCTCATGAAGCCAGTCGTATTCTGAAAGAACCGCTGAATAAATTAAAATTGATCACCTGTCATTTAGGTAATGGCTGTAGCATTACCGCAATTGATAAGGGTAAATCCGTGGATACGAGTATGGGGTTTACTCCGCTAGAGGGTTTGATTATGGGAACCCGTTGCGGTGATACTGATCCGGCTTTGATTACCTACATCATGCACAAGAAAAGAATTGATACAAAAGAAATGGACCGTATTTTAAATAAAGAAAGCGGATTAAAGGGGATATCCGGCATTACTAATGATGTGCGTTTGCTTGAAGAGAAAGCTAACGCAGGGAACCGGCGCGCTAAATTGGCTTTGGATATTTTTGTTTACCGCATTAGAAAATATATCGGGGCTTATTTATCGGTATTATGCGGGCTGGATGCTTTAGTGTTTACTGCAGGCATTGGTGAGAATCAGCCTGCGATCAGAGATAAAATTTGCCGGGGATTGTTTACTTATTCAAGAGTTAAGCCGAAAGTTTTAGTTATTCCTACTAATGAAGAACTAATGATTGCCAGACAAACTTTTAAATTAATCAAGGGGGAATAAATGTTAAGGACGATGTTGAAATCTAAAATTCACAGGGCAATGGTTACCGAGGCTAATCTTTATTATGAAGGCAGTATTACTGTTGATTCTGATCTGCTTCAGGCAGCGGATATCCTTGAGCATGAGAAAGTGGAGGTATTGAATCTTAATAATGGCCAGCGTATTGAAACTTATGTAATCAAGGGGAAACCGGGAAGCGGTGTAATCTGCCTTAATGGAGCAGCTGCCCGATCTTCTTGCCCCGGAGATATTGTGATTATTGTTTCATATGTAGCCGTAGAGGATCAAGAAGCTAAATCTATAAAATCGAAGATTATTAAAGTAGATGAAAGAAACAAAATTAAAAATTAGAGTATTCGATGATCCGGCTTTAAGAAAAAAAGCAAAGCTTATTAACCGGATCACTTCTGAACACGGCCGGATTCTAAGTCAAATGGCGGCGTCCATGTATGAAGGCGGAGGTATCGGCCTGGCTGCCCCGCAGGTTGGTATAAGTGAACAGTTAGTTGTCATGGATATCGGAGAAGGACTTTATAAATTAATTAATCCCCGGGTTGTAAAAAGACAGGGTACCCAGGCTATTAGCGAAGGCTGTCTTAGTGTGCCGGGTATATGTATAAAGGTTAAACGCGCAAAGCGTGTCTGGGTAGAGGCAAAGGATGAAGATAATCAGCCGTTAAAAATCGAGGCAGATGATCTTTTTGCCTGTGTTCTGCAGCATGAAATCGACCATCTGAAGGGAAAGCTTATTATTGATTATGCTTCGCTTCTAGATAAATTACGCATCAAAAGAAAATTAAAAGCATTAAAAACCGATGCTAAAACCTGTAAATTGCAACTTTAAATAAGGATATTGTAAAATGCATGATTTGATTATTATCGGAGCAGGCCCCGCAGGATTAACCGCAGCTCTTTATGCCGGCCGCAGCCGTTTAGATACACTAATGATTGAAAAAATGGTTGTTGGCGGAAGGATCCTGATGAGCGAGACTATTGAAAATTATCCGGGATTCCCCGGAGGTATTCTTACGCAGGAGTTAATCAGCCGCATGGAGACTCAGGTAAAAGAACTGGAAGTAAAGATCATTAGTGATGAAATAACAGAGCTGGATTGTCAGAAAAAAACAATCAAAGGCTTAAATAGTGTTTATGCATCTAAAGCAATTATTATTGCCAGCGGAGCCAAGCCACGAAAATTGAATGTTCCCGGTGAGGAAAAATATACCGGTCGTGGTGTTTCTTATTGCGCTACTTGTGACGCGCCTTTTTTTAAGGATAAAAAGATCGTAATTGTAGGTGGAGGAAATGCGGTTGCCGAAGAAGCAATATATTTGAGCCGTTTTGCCAGCTCAGTAAGCGTAATTCACCGGCGCCAGGATCTGCGTGCGGACAAAATCTTGCAGGAGAAGCTGCAGGAGAATAAAAAAATAAATTTTATTTTAAGCAGTATCGTCACGGAAATTAAAGGATCTCAAAAAGTAGAGGCAGTGACAATTAAGGATCTATTAAGCGGTAAAGAAAATGATTTTAGTTGTGACGGAGTTTTTATTTATATTGGTTATGAGCCTGAAACAACATTTTTAAAGGGCAAATTGGAGATGAATGAATCAGGGCTTTTACTTACGGATGAAAATATGGTTACTTCAGCTGAGGGTATCTTTGCCTGCGGAGATTGCCGTAAAAAAGGATTCTACCAGGTGATTAATGCTTGTGGAGACGGCGCAGTGGCAGCTGATTCTGCTTATAAATTTATTGCCAACATGAGGTAGATAGATGGAAAGAGCTCCTACGACAAATAAAAAATTGATCGAATGGGTAAATAAGATGGCTAAGCTTTGCGCTCCGCAGAAGATCGTTTGGATCAATGGTTCCGATGAACAGAGATTAGCTTTAGAAAAAGAAGCAGTAAATAGTTCAGAGCTGATCCGCCTGAATCAAGATAAGCTTCTGGGTTGTTTTTTGCACCGCACTGCCCATGATGATGTTGCCCGTACGGAGCATCTGACTTTTATCTGCACTAAGAAAAAGCATGATGTCGGCCCGAATAATAACTGGATGAGCCCGGCTGCAGCATACAGGAAGGCCAGGGCAATATTTAAAGGTGCCATGGCCGCCAGGACAATGTATGTAATTCCTTTTTCTATGGGGCCGGTGGGATCGCCTTTTAGTAAAATCGGAGTAGAGCTGACGGATTCACGTTATGTAGTTTTAAATATGTTAATTATGACCCGCTGCGGTGATGCAGTGTTAAGGCAGCTTGAAAAAGATGATGAATTTACCAAGTGCCTGCATTCCAAAGCTCAATTAGATATTAAAAAAAGATTGATTCTGCATTTCCCGGAAGACAATACGATTTGGAGCGTAGGTTCCGGGTATGGTGGAAACGTGCTGCTGGGCAAAAAATGCCTTTCGCTGCGCATCGCCAGCTTTATTGCCAGAAAAGAAAAGTGGATGGCCGAGCATATGTTAATCATGGGTATCGAGGAGCCTAATGGCCATATCGAATATATTGCTGCAGCATTTCCCAGTGCTTGTGGTAAAACTAATCTGGCGATGATGATTCCTCCTGAGGGGCTTAAAAATAAGGGTTATCGTATCTGGACCGTAGGAGATGATATCTCCTGGATGCGCGTTGATTCCGACGGTTCGCTTTGGGCGATTAATCCGGAGGCTGGTTTCTTCGGAGTTGCTCCCGGTACCAACTCTCAAGCAAATTCAAATATGGTCCAGACTATAAAAAAGAATACTATCTATACCAATGTGCTTTTAAAGCCGGATAATACTGTTTGGTGGGAGGGTGCTGACGCAGATGTGCCTGCTCAAGGGATAGATTGGAAGGGGAATCCCTGGAAACCCAATGTTTTAGACTCAGAAGGCAAGCCGATCAAAGGCGCTCATCCGAATGCGCGGTTTACCACTTCGATCATGAATTGTCCTTCAGCATCATTTCGTATCGAACAGCATCATGGAGTACCGATTTCGGCAATTATCTTCGGCGGCAGGAGGGAACATGTTATGCCGCTGGTTTATGAGTCGTTTAATTGGCAGCATGGAGTTTTTGTTGGTGCTACTATGGGTTCAGAATTAACTGCCGCTCAGGTGGGAAAAATCGGGGCTATGCGGCGCGATCCGATGGCGATGCTTCCTTTTTGCGGCTATAACATGGCTGAATATTTCCGGCATTGGTTGAATATGGGTAAACTCATGGCTAAGCCTCCGAAGATTTTCCATGTAAATTGGTTCCGTATGGATAAAAACGGCAAATTTTTATGGCCGGGATTCTGTGAGAATCTAAGGATTTTAGAGTGGGTATTGGATCGCTGCAGCAATAAGGTTCAAGCGATGCAAACTCCCATTGGTTATCTTCCCTATCCTTTTAATATCGACATGACCGGCTTAAAGCTTTCCGAAGGAGCTTTGGAGAAGCTTTTTGAGATCAATAAGGAGGAGTGGCTGGAGGAGTTAAAAGGGATAAATAAATTTTTCTCGGATTTTAAAAAAGACCTGCCTAAAGAACTCTGGAATGAATATCGCGCTTTACAGGAAAGATTAAAAAACTATGGCAAATAATATCCTGTTGAAAACAGATTTTAAAGATTTGAAACTGTTCCGCCGCGGAAAAGTCAGGGATGTTTATGATTTAGGTGAGCACCTCTTGATTGTTTCTACTGACCGTATATCATGCTTTGATGTAGTTTTGCCCAGCGGGATTCCGGATAAGGGGAAAGTTTTAACCGCTATATCGGTATTCTGGTTTGATTTTATCAAAAACATAATTGCGCACCATTTAATTTGTACAGAGGTTGGTAAATATCCTCAGCAGTTACAGAAATACAGAACGCAGCTGGAAGGCCGCTCGATGCTGGTTTTAAAAACCAAGCCTTTAGCAGTTGAATGCGTTGTCAGAGGGTATCTTTCCGGCTCAGGCTGGAAAGAGTATAAGGATAAACAATCCGTATGCGGAATCAACCTGCCTGAAGGCCTTAAGGAATCAGATAAGTTACCGGAGGTTATTTTCACTCCATCAACTAAAGCTGATGTCGGCCACGACCAGGATATTAATCAAAAGTATGTTGAGGATTTAGTGGGTGTTGAATTAGCCGGGCAGTTAAAGGGAGTCAGCATTGATATTTATAAGACAGCGAGCAGTTACGCATTACAAAAAGGAATTATTATCGCCGATACTAAATTTGAATTCGGGATAGCTAACGGCAAGATGATCCTTATTGATGAAGTGCTTACCCCTGACTCATCGCGTTTTTGGCCGCTGTCAGGGTACCGGCCCGGAGGCCCTCAGCCAAGTTTTGATAAGCAGTTTGTGCGCGATTATCTGGAAACTTTGAATTGGGATAAAACTCCGCCGGCTCCGGAATTGCCCGCAGATATAATCAAAAAAACTTCGGAAAAATATCGGGATGCTTATCAAAAATTAACCGTAAGCTAAAAGTAAGACAAAGATGGAAAAAATAAAAAACATATTTTCGCTTTTTTTAAGAATCAGCATTAGTATTGTACTTTTGGTCCTTTTGTTCAAATTCAATAAAATAGACACCCAGGCTTTAATCGGCGACATTAAGAGCGCAAATAAGGTTTATTTATTAATTGGCCTGCTGATTAATATTTTTATTTATTTTCTCGGTTTTCTGCGTTGGAAGATGTTGATTAAGGCCACCGGCATCAAGATCCTTTTGGGGCGCTTGATCAGCTCCTTTTCCGGAGGTGTTTTCTTTAGTATTTTTTTACCTTCGACTATCGGAGGAGATCTTGTTCGCAGCGTAGATCTGGCCGGACACACTAAAAAAGCCAAGGAAGTTGTGGCTACTGTTTTTCTAGATAGATTAAGCGGGTATATCGGATTAGTACTGGTAGTATTGATCGCCCTTTTCTTAGGAAGGGATTTAATCCTGGACAGGATAGTTTTTAGCTCAGTTTTGGCGATTATAGCCGTGTTGATTGTAGTTTTATTGATCTTATTCAATAAGTTTATTTATTCTAAGATCTCCGGTTTTTTAACAAGCCCGAATTCAGGCAAAATAAGAGAGCTGATTAAAGATATTCATCAAGAGATCCATATCTTCGGAAGTCAGAAAAAGATAATTATCTTTAATCTGGCAATATCATTTATTATTCAGGTGCTTTTTCCGCTGTGTGTTTATTATATCGGGCTTGCCTTAGGAATAAAAATAAGTTTTATTTATTTTCTTATCTTTCTGCCGCTAATCAGCGCGATTACCTTGCTTCCGGTGGCCATCGGGGGCCTAGGTTTAAGAGAAGGTTTGTTTGTTTTATATTTTGCCAAAGCAGGAGTGATTAAGCAGTTAGCTTTAGCGATGTCTCTTTTATCCTTTTCTTTTATCGTTTTTACTGCGGCTATCGGAGGCATTATTTATGTCCTTACAGTACATTATCGACGCCTACAACCTGATCAACCATCCCCGCTTTAAACCGGAAAAAAAATCCTTCAATATTCAGCAATGCCTGGCTAATTTTGTTAGATTTAATAAGTTAAGCGGAAGTAAGAATAACAAGGTTATTTTGGTTTTTGACGGTTATCCTAAATCAGGAGAGCAGATTCCCGAGGAATCTAATTTAACTTGTGTATTTTCTAAGAAAAGACAGGCAGATGATCTGATCAAAGAGATAATTGAGAATTCTCTTCAACCGAGAAATATCATTGTCGTTACTGATGATAAAGAGGTTCAGGTGGTTAGCAGGCTTTTACATGCCCGGGTTTCGAGTATCGCGGAGTTTATTGGTGCTAAGGATGATAAGAGAGCTACCGGGGAAGAATTTTTAGATACAGTTGACCCTAAGATAAGTTATTCTGCGATGCAGAAAATTAATGCGGAATTAACGAAAAAATGGCTTAAAACCTGAGGAATTTTCTTGACATAACTGGTGAGTTGTGTTAAAGTTATAAAAATAGCAGCACTTAAAAAAGGAGGGTAATATGAGTAGTTGGCAAGTGGTTCTATTAGAACCTGCGCGAACAGTTTTGTCTCAAATCAGCCAATTCGTAGTTAACGGTCTTCTAGTGATCGTTATCTTGATTATCGGCTGGTTACTTTCTAGGATTATTAGGACTGTGGTCAGCAAAGCGCTTAAGTTAATTAAAGTTGATGCTTTGGCTGAACGTATTGAACTTGACAAATTACTTGGTAAAGGAGGATTAAACTATTCCCTATCTGACCTAGTCGGGGTGATTTGTTATTGGTTGGCGCTTCTAATAACTTTCATGGTTGCCATTAATGCTATCGGTATTACTATTGCTGCTGATTTATTAAGAGAGGTTATTCTTTACATTCCTAATGTTATTGCGGCCCTGTTTATCTTAATTTTGGGGATGTTTGTATCGACTATATTAAAAAATATCGTGCAGACTGCGGCTAGTAATGCCGGTTTAAGCCAAGGTAAACTTTTGGCTCAAATTGTCGAGACGATCGTTATTCTTTTTGCAGTATTGATCGGATTGGAACAGTTAAATATCGGTATTGTTGTTACTCAAATGACGATATCCATTATCATGGGTTCAGTGGGATTGGGGCTTGCTCTGGCTTTTGGTTTAGGATGCAAGGATATCGCTGGTAAGTATGTTGGGGAACTCGTTGAGAAATTAAAGAAAAAATAATGTTTTTGTTATTGGTTTAAAATAAACCCCGTGCCTTTTGGCGCGGGGTTTATTTTTATTATCTAATTATGAAAAGTAAAAAGAAGCGTAAGTTTAGACGAGAAGGAAAGTTTTGGGTCTATATCGTTGAGTGTGCGGATAAAACATATTATACCGGATATACCAATGACCTGGGAAGACGGATTAATGAACATAATCATAGTCAGTTAGGGGCTAAGTATTTAAGAAAGAAACTTCCGGTGAAATTAGTATATGCTCAGGAATATGGGTTTTATAAGGATGCGATGTTGGCTGAAGTGGATATGAAGAAACTCTCCCGGCAGAAGAAGATTTCAATAATTGATGGAGTTAAGAGCTGTTTAAGATGAAAAAAATCCATATACGTACATTTGGATGTCAAATGAATGAACGTGACTCTGAAGTTATTTCCGGATTGCTTCAGCAAGCGGGTCATAAGATTTGCGCGGATGACAAAGAGGCGGATGTTATTATTTTTAATACCTGTTCAGTGCGCAAACATGCCGAAGACAGAATCTGGAGCCTGATCGGAAGCTATAAAGGTTCTAAGATCATTGGTTTGGTCGGGTGCATGGCTCAGAATCATAAAGATAAAGCTTTCCAGCGCGACGTAAATATCAGTTTTGTGGTTGGGCCGCAGGATATACATAAGTTACCGGAGGTTCTTGAAAAAATATTAAAAACAAAGGGACTGGTTCCGGAAAACGGGGACTATCCCCGTTTACTTGAGTGTAAAATTTGGGAGACTGATAGTCATAGCCGGCCTGAAGAGATTTATCACGCAGGTTTTTATCAAGGGAAATCCCATGGACATGTGGTTATTTCTGAAGGTTGCTCAAACTTTTGCTCATATTGTGTGGTGCCATATGTGCGCGGGCCATTACGCCATCGGAAAAGAGAAAATATTTTGGATGAAATTCGAAAGGCGATTAGCCAGGGAATTACTAAGATTACGCTTCTAGGGCAAAATGTTAACGCTTACCAGGATAAAAAAATAAATTTTACTAACCTGCTTGAGGAAATCAATCAGCTTAAAGGATTAAAGGAATTGGATTTTTTTACCTCTCACCCTAAGGACGCAACTGTGGAGCTGTTTAAAGCAATCTGGGATCTGGATAAAGTAGCCAAGAGACTGCATTTACCTTTGCAGTCAGGCTCGGACAGGATCCTTAAATTAATGAACCGGGGTTATTCGGCAAAAGAATACTTGGAATTAGTCGATTCTTATCGTAAAATTGTTAAAGGCGGTTTGTTGACTACGGATATCATCGTAGGATTTCCCACAGAAACCGAGAAAGAATTTAAAGAGACTTTTGATCTGGTTGAGGAGGTTGGTTTTAATTCAGCATTTATCTTTAAATATTCACCGCGCCTGCAAACTGAAGCTGCCAAAATCGCCGTAAGCTTAAGTCAGCAAGAGTTAGAAAAACGGCACAGGCAACTTTTGGATTTACAAAGGGGTATTTCTAATAAATTAGATAAGAGGCCTCATGGGAAAAAGTAGATTTTTTTTAATTATTTTGACAATTCTGATCATCCCGGCTGTTGGTTGGTCAGATGATATGGATAGTAAGAAGGTCGATTTCTTGCAGGGAAATTATCGCCGGGTTATTTTTGAAAGCCAGTCTCAAGCTAGTCTTGCTAAAGCAGAAAGATCTGATGAATTAAACTATATTTTGGGGCTAAGCTACCTTAAGGAAGCTAAATTAGAACAAGCTCAAGAATGTTTTAAGCTCATATTAGCCGGGCCGTCTCATAAATTCAAGCCGCAGGCAGAGTTAGGGTTAGCGGATACTTATTTAGTGGGCGCAAGATTTCAGGAAGCAGAGAATATCTATAATAAATTGATCGCTGATGAGTCAAATAACATGAAAGCAGCAATATTATACCGGCTGAGTCAATTAGAATTTAAAAGAGGGAATCAGCAGAGGGGAGATGATTATTTATCCAAATTAAAGAAAGACTTTCCCTTAAGTCCTGAGTTAAGATTAACCCGGGGCTTAGCTTTGATTAATAAGCCGGCATTAACTACAGCGAATACCGGTGAATTTTCTGTGCAGGTGGGTTTTTTTACAAGCATTAGCAATGCCACTAACCTTAAAGATAAATTACTGGCCAGAAACTATCCGGCTTATTTAGAAAATGCCGGTTCAGGTTACCGGGTGAAAGTAGGCCATTTAAAAACTTCTAATGAAGCGTTGATTTTAGGGAACAAACTTTCCCACGAAGGTTTTCAAACCAAAATCTGTCCGTAGTAGCTTATGTTAAAAAAGAAAATAATCTTTCTTCTGGGACCTACGGCCATCGGCAAATCCGCTATCGCAATTAAGCTGGCTAAAAAAATTAAAGCGGAAATTATCTCTTGTGATTCCATGCAGGTCTACCGCGGCATGGATATCCTTACCTCTAAAGTTGATTCTGCTCAAAGAAAAAAGATCAGACATCATTTGCTGGATGTAATTGCACCTTCCCAAGAGTATAATGTCGCCAAGTACCGCAGAGATGCGTTATTGATTTGTAACGAACTTTTTTTAAAAGGGAAAATACCGTTTTTTGTAGGCGGCACCGGGCTTTACTATTCGATTATTATCGATGGGTTATTCCCGAAAGTCTCCAAAGATAGATCAATTCGAGCAAAATTAAACAAAGCGCTTCAGCTTAAGGGCAGCCGGTACCTTTATAAGAAGTTAGCTCGCGTCGATGCCCAAGCCGCTAAAAAAATCCATCCGCATGATTCAAGAAGGATTATCCGGGCGCTGGAGGTATATTTAAAGACAGGTAAACCCATATCTGTTTTACAGAAATCTAGGGTGGGATTAGGGGATGAATATGAAATAAATATTTTCGGTTTAAATTTAAACCGGGAGCTGCTTTATAAAAAAATAGATCAAAGGGTCGATAAAATGTTTAAATTAGGTTTAGTTAATGAGGTAAAGAGATTAGTTAAATATAGATTAAGTAAAACTGCTGCCCAGGCAATCGGGATCCGTGAATTAGGAGGTTATTTTAATGGAGAATACGCGCTTGAGGAGGCCAGGCGTCTTATTCAGCGTAATAGCCGACATTACGCTAAGCGTCAATGTAGTTGGTTTAAAAATGATAAACGTATCATGTGGATTAATATCAATAAAACTCAAACATCAGCTCAAATTGCTTTAAAATTATGGAAAAAGCTCTCTTAGTAAGTATTCAATTAAAGACAGACCAAGGCCATTGGCGCATTGAGGATATATCTAGCGAGTTGGAGGAATTAGCTCTTTCAGCCTCTGTTGAAGTCGTTGAGAATATAATTTGTATCTGCCAAAAAGCTACGGCCAATTATTTTATCGGCAAAGGCAAGGTTGAGGAGATTAGCGCGATCGCCAATGAGGAAGGTGTGGATACGGTAATTTTCAGCCATGATTTAAGCGGTACCCAGCAACGTAATTTGGAAGAAGCAATCGGTAAAAAAACCATTGACCGCACCCAGCTGATTTTGGATATTTTTAGCCGGCGCGCAAAAAGCCCCGAAGGAAAAATGCAGGTGGAGTTGGCCCAGTTACAATATTTACTTCCCCGCTTGGCCGGTAAGGGTATCGTTCTTTCAAATTTAGGTGGAGGTATCGGTACGCGCGGCCCCGGGGAAACCAAGCTAGAGGTTGACCGGCGTCAAGTAAGAAAAAAGGTCGATAAATTAAAAAATGATTTAAAAACTCTCAGGTTGCACCGCTTGACGATGCATAAAAGAAGAAAGAGCAATAATTTGCCTTTGGTGGCCTTAGTTGGTTATACCAGCGCCGGAAAATCCACGTTGCTTAATTTGCTTACTCAATCTACGCAGATTACTTCGGAGAAATTATTTACTACTTTGGACCCGCTTTCTAAGAGCCTCCAGCTTTTAAATGGGCAAAACATTATTATCTCCGATACAGTTGGTTTTTTACATGATCTGCCGCATCACTTGATCGAGGCTTTTAAGGCGACTTTAGAAGAGGTTAATGAGGCGGATCTATTAATCCATGTCTTAGATGTTTCTGATACCCGGCTTTATCAACATAATCAAGCTGTGCTTGAGGTTCTAGATGAGCTGGGAGCAAAGGATAAGCCGGTACTTGTAGTTTTAAATAAAATCGATATAATTGAGGATCGCGGCTGGCTGGAAGTTTCTAAAAATGATTTTCCGGGATCCATTTTGTTTTCGGCAAAAACAGGCGAAAATCTGAGGGTATTAATTGCTAAGGTAGAAGAGAGCTTCTGCGCTCGGATGTTGAATCTAAAGATAGTTATTCCGCACCAGCGTATGGAGTTGGTTGATTTTTTCTACCGTAAAGCTAAGGTTAACAAAATTGACTATTTACAAAAAGGGATAAAAATAGATTTGAGTATTTCCCGCCAACTTTATGATCAGCTATGGCAAGATAAGGATATAAGGATTATTGATTAGCACTCTAGTGAATTAACTGCTAATTTTGTTGACAAATCGACATTTTATGTTAAAATTACCCCTTAACATTATAATTCCAAAAAGTATTCAGCAGGAGTAAAAGTGCGTACAGTTGATTATAACTCTCGAAGGAAGTCAGTCTTGCATTCGGCTATCAACCGCTATATTAAGAGTGCGCTTCCTGTTGCCTCAGATGATATTGCCGAGGAGTTTGAATTAAGCTCGGCAACAATCAGGAATATTTTCTCCGAACTTGATCAGTCAGGATACCTTAAACATCCTTATACTTCAGGTGGCAGGGTTCCTACGGATCTGGGCTACCGTTATTACGTAGATTTTCTTATCCAACAAATAGATCTCTTGGATGATGAGAAGCAGCGTATTCTTAAGGACTGCAATAAAAAGATTAGCCGGCTTGATGAAGCTTTAGAAAATACCTCTGAAGTAATTTCTGAAATTACACATTATGCGGGAATTGTTTCATTCCTGGAGTGGCAGGATAAGATGTTTTACAAAGGGATCGGCCGTATACTTGATCAGCCAGAGTTTAGAGATGTTGACAAAATAAGGCTTTTAGTTAAGTTAGTGGAGGATAAGAAGCGCTTACTGGATATTATTAATCGTGATTTTTCAGGGACAGTTAAGGTTTATATCGGGAGTGAATTGGGTTTTCCGGAGATGGAGAATTGCTCTTTGATTGTTGCAAGCTACAATATGCGTAATCAACCCTCAGGAAGATTAGCGGTATTAGGCCCGATGCGGATGGAATATAAGCATATTATTTCGACATTGGAATATGTTTCCGAAGTTTTAAGCGAGGTGCTGGAGGATTTATAAAATATATGGAAGAGGCCAAAAATAACAAAGCGTCCGAGCATAAAAATCATAACCATCAAGAGGAAAAGCTGGTCACTCTTAAAGAATCAGAATACCTTGGCCTTTTAGGGGAGGCCAAGTTATCTAAGGATAGTCAGGATAAGATGCTGCGGAATCAGGCTGATTTTGAGAATACGCGCAAGCGCATTGACCGGGAGAAGCAGGAATTCGTAAAATTTGCTAATGAAGGTTTAATTTTAGATTTACTTAATGTGCTCGATGATCTGGAGCGTTCGGTTAATTTGGCTGAAACTAGTAAAGAGGATCTGCCTGCTTTTTTAAAAGGGGTGGAGATGATTTTGGCGCATTTATATGAGATGTTGAAGGAGCATGGAGTAAAGCCCATCGAAGCTGAAAATAAAATATTTGATCCGCACTACCATGAAGCCTTGATGCAGGCCGAGAATAAAGATTTACCGGAACATACGATAGTTGAGGTATTACAAAAAGGTTATTTAATACATGAGCGGGTACTGCGAACCGCAAAAGTGAAAGTTTCGAAAAAGACGGAGGGATGAAATGGCAAAAGTTATTGGAATTGATTTGGGGACATCGAATTCAGCAGCAGCGGTTATGGAAGGCGGGAGGCCGGTGATTATTCCCTCGGCAGAAGGAGCCGGGGTTGCTTCAGGTAAGGCGTTTCCTTCTTATGTAGCATTTACTAAAGACGGAACCCGTTTGGTCGGTGAACCTGCAAGACGCCAGGCGGCAATTAACGCTGAAGGCACTATTCAGGCAGTCAAACGAAAAATGGGTACGGATTTTAAATTTAAAGCTTATGGTAAAGAATATACCCCGCAACAGATTTCCGCATTTATCTTGCAGAAAATTAAACAGGATGCTGAAAACTATCTTGGGGATAAAATTGAAGATGTAGTTATCACCTGTCCTGCTTATTTTGACGATAATCAGCGTCAGGCAACTAAGGATGCCGGTGAAATTGCCGGTTTAAAGGTTTTACGAATTATTAATGAGCCTACGGCTGCCTGCCTGGCTTACGGTTTAGAGAAAGCCGGTAAAGAGCAGAAGATCATGGTTTTTGATTTGGGTGGCGGTACGCTGGATGTCACAATTATGGAGATGGCTCAGGGGGTATTCCATGTCCAGTCAACTAGTGGTGATACGCAGCTGGGCGGTACAGATATGGACAAGGTTCTTCTGGAATTTATCACCGGACAATTTAAACGTGAAACCGGTATTGATTTAATGAGTGATAAAATGGCAGTGCAAAGGGTGCGTGAAGCTGCCGAGAAGGCAAAGATTGAATTATCTTCTACAGTGAGCACGGATATCAATCTTCCCTTTATTACCGCTGATGCTAGCGGACCGAAACATTTAACGATGAATATTACGCGTGCAAAATTAGAGGATTTAGTTGGTCCGATCATCGATCGGTGCCGCCATCCTATGGAGCAGGCGTTAAATGATGCTAAGTTAACTTCTAAAGAGGTCGACCGGATTATTATGGTCGGCGGGCCTACGCGTATGCCGATTGTGCAAAAATTTGTTGAAGATTATGTCGGTAAAAAAATTGAGCGTGGAGTTGATCCGATGGAATGCGTGGCATTAGGTGCGGCGGTTCAAGCGGCAATTATTACCGGAGAAGTTAAAGATGTGCTGCTTTTGGATGTTACCCCGCTTTCTTTAGGTATTGAAACCTTAGGTGGTGTGAATACAAAATTAATCGAAAGAAATTCATCCATTCCCACGCAAAAAAGTCAGGTATTTTCAACTGCTGCGGATAATCAAACTGCGGTTACCATACGTGTCTTGCAAGGTGAAAGACAAATGGCTAATGACAATGTGGAGTTGGGAAGATTTGATCTATTGGGAATTCCCGCAGCTGCGCGTGGCGTTCCGCAGATTGAAGTGAAATTTGATATTGACCGGGACGGTATTGTGCATGTTTCAGCTAAAGATTTAGGAACCGGCAAAGAGCAATCAATACGCATTAGTGCTCCTAAAAAACTATCTAAAGAAGAGATCGACAAGATGGTTAAAGACGCTGAAAAATTTGCCGCTGATGACGCTAAAAAGAGAGAAGAGATTGAGATCGTTAATCAAGCGGATAATTTAGTGTATGCAACTGAAAAATCATTAAAAGATTACGGCGATAAAGTTAATCAAACTGAGCGGGCGGACATTGAAGCCAAGGCTAATGATTTGAAAGCTGCGATAAAAGATAAAAATATAGATAGAATTAAAAAAGGTATGGAGGATTTAACCAAGGCTTCTCATAAGCTTGCGGAGGAAATTTATAAGCAGGCTAATGCCAAGCAGCAGCAAGCACAGCCAGGCCAGGCAGCTGCGGGCCCGGAAGCAGAAAAACAGGATACGGGAAGTGAGCCTAAAAAAGATGAGGATATTATCGACGCTGAATATAAAGAAGAAGATAATAACGGGAAGAAATAAATAAGTATGTCTGTTAAGGGTGATTATTACCAGATTCTGGGAGTGCAGAAAAGTGCCAGTACGGATGAGATAAAAAAAGCTTACCGTGAGATGGCGCTTAAATTTCACCCGGATCGTGTACCGTCTGAGCAAAAAAAAGAAGCCGAGGAAAAATTCAAAGGAATTTCCGAAGCTTATGCTGTACTTTCCGATTCTACCAAAAGAAACCTTTATGATCAGTATGGCCATTCCGGAATAGACCAGAAATACGCCCAAGAAGATATTTTTAGAGGTGCTGATTTTAGCAGTATTTTTAGAGAGATGGGCGGTGGTTCTGGCGGCGGCGCAAGTATATTTGAAGAAATATTCGGAGATCTTGGTTTTGATATTTTCGGGCCCCGGCAATCAAGAAGTGCTTCTGCCAGAAGGCGCGGACGGGACCTGCAGATTGCCCTGAAGATCTCACTGGAGGAGGCGGCTACCGGCACGGAAAAGACCATAACTGTTCCCCGTTATGAAATTTGTGCGAGTTGCTCCGGTAGCGGTGCCAAAAGTGGAACCAGGAAAGCTACTTGTTCGCAATGCAGAGGAACGGGAAAAACTGTAGTTTCTAATGGTTTTTTTCAGTTAGCGCAAACTTGTTCACGTTGTGGCGGCGAAGGTTCCACTATTGCTACTCCTTGCCCGGATTGCCGCGGAGAGGGCAGAACTAAAATCACCAAAAAGATTAAAGTCAAGATTCCTGCCGGGGTAGATAATGATTCACAATTACGTGTTCGGGGTGAAGGCGAAGCAGGAACAAATAGCCGTGGAGATTTATATGTAGTTATTGAGGTTAAGCAACACGCTATTTTTCAAAGGCACAACACGGACATTATTACTTTTGTTAATATTAGTTTGGCTAAAGCTGTTTTAGGAGGGGAAGTCGAGGTTCCGGCTTTAGGTGGAAAATTAACCATGAAGATACCTGCGGGTACTCAATGTGGCAAAACTTTCCGTCTTCAGGGCAAAGGAATGCCGGACCTACATTCTCGAGATATTGGTGATGAATTGGTCAGGGTTGATATTGAAATTCCTACCAAGTTAACCGTGCAACAGAGGCAACTTATAGAAGAATTTGCCCGCCTTGGCGGTGAGGATTTGAGTTTTAAAGAAGGTTTTACGGAAAAATTTAAAAAGTCATTCCGTTAGGTGATCATTTACAAAGGAGACAAAGAGTAACATGCCTACTTATGAATATGAATGTTTGTCTTGCAAACATAAATTTGAGATTTTGCAAAGCATCACCGCTAAGCCAGAGACTAAATGTCCGCAATGCGGAAAAAAATTAAGAAAATTAATCAGCAGTTCCGCAGGATTCATTTTTAAAGGGTCAGGTTTCTACGCTACGGATTATAAAAAAACCGATAAATCTTCAAAGCGCACAGCTATTGAAGGTTGCCCGAAGGCAAAAGAGGGCTGCTCTGGCTGCCCGGGCCATTAATATGACTAGAATAAAAGCATTTAGGGCATTAGTTTATAATCAGGAAAAAGTCGCAGACCTTAAGCAGGTAGTTTGCCCTCCTTATGATGTAATCTCGCCGTCCGCTCAAGAGAAGCTTCATGAACGTTCACTCCATAATTTCATCCACATACTTTTAGGGAAGGATTTACCCGGAGATGATAAATACCGCCGGGCAGGAGTAATTTTTCGTGCGTGGCTAAAGGATGATATTTTGATTCAAGATGAACGTCCAGGAGTCTATTTTTACAGCCAGCAATATGTTATTCGCGGAGAGAAAAAAACCCGATTGGGTTTTATCGCTCTACTCAGTCTCGGTGATGAAAAGAAATCTCCTGTTTTTGGGCACGAGAATACGCATAGCGCAGCCAAGCTTGACAGGTTCAAGCTGATTAAGCAGGTTAAAGCAAATCTTAGCCCGATATTTATCGTTTTTCAGGATAAGCAACGCATCATCCAGAGGATATTTCAGAAGAATATACCTCTTCTTAAGGCATTTATTGAAGTAACTGATGATGAGAAAACCGTGCATAAATTATGGCGGATCGACGATCCGCTTAGCTTAAAGGCGATTGAATCCGGCACTAATGATGAAAATATGTTTATTGCTGACGGACACCACCGTTATGAAGTTTCCTGCGCGTATCGCGATCTAATGAAGGAAAAACTTCAAAGTCAATTTACCGGCGAAGAAGACTTTAATTATTGCCTGGCGTATTTTACTAATCCTGATCCGCGTGGTTTATCTATTTTACCGATACATCGCTTGCTTAGGCTGGAGTCTAAATTGGATATCAATGATTTTATCATCCGGGCTAAGGAATATTTTGATGTCGACCAGATAAAAGACAGGGTGCGTTTTCTTTTTCTTATGGAAAAAGCCGGCTGCACTGAGCACTTAATAGGTTTTTATAAGGAAAAAAAGTATTATTTATTGCGCTTAAAGAATGTACGTATTTTGGATAAATTAATTGCCGATAAGCCCAAAGAGTACAGGGCTCTGGATGTAGCGATTCTTAATTACCTGGTATTAAAAAATATTTTAAAACTTGATTTAGCTAATTTGCAGAATATAAGCTATAGTCCGGATCCGGTAGAATTCATGAAACAGGTAGATAATGATCCTCTAAATATAGCCTTTTTTTTAAATCCGGTTAAAATTGAACAGATTATTAATGTGGCTTTGGGTGGCAATAAGATGCCCCTTAAATCCACTTATTTTTATCCAAAAGTTCTTTCTGGTCTAGTCGTCAATAAATTAGACAAGGTCTAAACAATGGCTCTATTCGGTAAACCAAAATATACGATTGTGCGGTTAAAGAAAAGAGAGATTCCCGAGGGCTTGTGGACTAAATGCGAGGAATGCTCCGAAACTCTTTATAATAAAACCCTGGATGAAAATTTCAAAGTTTGTCCTAAGTGTAATTATCATTTCGGGCTGACGGCTTACGAAAGGATTGATTTATTATTTGATCAGAATAGTTTTCTGGAATTTGATAAAGATATGATCTCTCTGGACCCGCTTGATTTTAAAGGCCCAAAAACTTATAAAGAAAAATTAAATCAAGACCAGGAAGCTACAGGATTAAAAGATGCGGTTGTTTCCGGCGAAGGTAAGCTTAACGGTAGGCGGGTGGTTATGGCGGTTACGGACTCACGCTTTATCATGGGCTCGATGGGTTCGGTGGTAGGAGAAAAAATTACCCGCTCAATTGAGTTTGCTACTAAAAATAAGCTACCGATGATTATTGTCTCCGGTTCAGGAGGAGGGGCGCGGATGTATGAGGGGATGTTTAGCCTTATGCAGATGGCCAAAACTTGCGCCGCTTTAGCTTATTTGCGTAAGGCAAAATTACCTTATATTTCGGTACTGACTAATCCCACGATGGCCGGGATTATGGCATCATTTGCCAGTGTCGGTGATATAATTATGGCGGAGCCTAAAGCCTTGATTGGTTTTACCGGGCCCCGGGTCATTGAGCAGACTATCCGTCAGAAGCTTCCCGCTGGCTTTCAGCGCTCGGAGTTTTTATTAGAGCATGGGCTTATCGATATGATTGTTAATCGCAAGAATATGAAGGATACTTTAAATCAATTACTCGATTACTTTAGTTAATTTTATATAATTAGTGGGTTTTACTTAATCAAGTGAGAATTAAATGGCCCAGGTAAGTTTAGATAATGTTTGTAAAGTTTTTAAAGGGGATATCCTTGCCGTCAATAAAATTAATTTAGGGATCGAAAATAAAGAATTTATGGTTTTAGTCGGGCCTTCCGGTTGCGGTAAATCCACCACCTTAAGAATGATTGCCGGTTTAGAAGATATAAGTTCAGGCAGTATCTATATCGGGAACAAACTGGTTAATGAAGTTCCGGCAAAGGACCGTGATATTGCCATGGTGTTTCAGAACTACGCTCTTTATCCGCATATGAGCGTTGAGGAGAATATGTCGTTTGGCTTGAGGCTGCGCCGTATGCCTAAGCAGGAGATCGCTCAACGGGTCAATGAGGCAGCTGAGATCTTAGGGATTAAGCGCCTGTTTAAACGAAAGCCACGTGAGCTTTCCGGAGGGGAGCGTCAACGGGTAGCCGTGGGTAGGGCGATTGTCAGAAAACCGACAGTGTTTTTATTTGATGAGCCCTTGAGTAATCTTGACGCTAAAATGCGCGTACAGATGCGCACGGAGATCCATAAGTTACATATCCGGCTGCAGACAACGATCATTTATGTAACTCATGATCAGGTCGAAGCGATGACGATGGGAGATCGAATTGCGGTAATGAAAGATGGGGCGATCTCTCAATTAGGTGATCCTATTGATGTTTATGACCATCCGAGGAATAAGTTTGTTGCCGGTTTTATCGGTTCTCCGCCGATGAATTTTATGCAGGGACAGATTATCAAGAAAGAAGGCAAGCTGTACTTTGATGAAGGTAAGATCCGGGTTAAGTTGGTTGAAGATATGTATAAGAAGATGGCTAATTATGTAGGCCTGGAGGTAATCTTTGGAATTCGATCCGAAAATATTTACGATAGATTATTTATTTCGCAAGCCCCGCCTGAGAATATTGTTAAAGTCAATTGTGAAGTATTCGAACCGATTGGCTCAGAGGTTTATCTTTATTTAAATACGGGCAGGCATACCTTTATTGCCCGCGTAGACGCTCATAACCGTCCCCGGATTAATCAGGAAATGGACGTGGTTTTTGATATGAGCAAGGGGCATTTTTTTGATAAGAGCACTGAAGAAGCTATTCGTTAGGCTTTAAAATCCAGCTTAAAGTTTAAGTTGCCCAGATGCCTTTGAAAAACTCCTCTAGCAAAATACCAGTTTTTTTATTAATTATCTCTTTCTGCTTGCTTCTATTCAATTCTGTTTTCCTTCATGAAAAGATTAATTTAGTTGTTTCCCTGGTATTTACTCTCGCCAACATCTCTATATTTATCTATTTTTTAAAATTATCCTCCCGAAAGTCCGCGCTGATTAAATCTGAAATTGAGCACAGCTCAGAGCAGATCAACATTATTAATGTCGATATTCAAAAGAGCCGCCAGCTGGCTAAGGCGCTTAAGTTAAAGATTACCCGCTATGACAACCTAAAAAAAATAATCGAAAAATTGAATGTTTCCTTAAAGACAGATACGGTTATTCGCGAATTGACCGCTGCGGTTTATTCCTTGATCTCAGATAACCGGGGAATTGCTTTATTTTATTTGGTGGACAATCAATACCAGAGATTAAATCTTGTTTATTCGCTCAAAGATGACAGCGATTTAGTTATACTTTCAAAGGAAGGCGATATTTTTGATCAATGGGTCTTAAGGCACTCCAACCAGCTTATCGTTGAGGATTTAAAGAATGATTTTCGTTTTGACCCGGAAAAGACCCTGCTTCAGGATCGGCGCCAGATTTTTTCCTTGATCAGTTCGCCCTTAGTTAGCCATGACTCTTTACTTGGCCTGTTACGGCTTGAAAGTAAGAAGGCAGGTTTTTTTACTCAGGATGATCTGCGTTTTTTGGCATTGGTAGCTGATTTGGGATCAGCGGCATTGGAGAATAGCCTGCTTTTTCACAAAAAAGAGGAGCTGGCAATCCACGATGATCTTACCGGCCTTTTTACCAAACATCATTTTGTCAGCCGTTTAAAAGACGAGGTGAAACGTTGCCAGCGCCTGGATCAATATTTATCGTTGATGATGATCGACATTGATTTTTTTAAACAATATAACGATAAATTCGGCCATACTGCCGGAGATATTGTGCTCAAGAAAGTTGGATTATTGCTCAAAAGTTCTTTAAGGGAGGTTAATCCTTTATTATGCCGTTTCGGCGGAGAAGAGTTTTTGGTTATGTTGAGCGGATTAAATAAACAGAAGGCTTTAGTTCTGGCAGAAGATCTGCGAGGCAGGATTGAAAAAAAGACGATTATCTTACGCCGCAATGAGACACACATCACTGTTTCTATCGGAGTAGCAAGCCTGCCGCTTGATACCAAGGATGATGATGAATTGATCCAAAAAGCCGATAAAGCCATGTATAAAGCTAAGGAAAAAGGAAGAAACCGAGTATGCTCCATATAATTTTATTTTCATTTATATCAATTTTGTGGTTTATATTTTTAAAAACATTTTTTTTAAGCCGCTTGAAGTTCTTTAGCGAGCAAAATTCAGTGTTGCTTAGTGAATTCAATAGTTTGACTCAAGCCAAAGATCGCCTGGATCTAGAAAATAGGCAGCTTAATGAAAAATTCGCTGATACTTTGGCTATTTATGAGTTAGCCAAGGATATTTGTAATAGCCTGGAGGAGGAAAAAGTTTTCGCTATCTTTAACAAAAGTTTGAAGAATTACATTTCGGTAGGTGATTGCCGCTATATAAAAGAAGCTGCAGATTTAATAAAATATAAAGATTATAATATCCTGCCTTTAAATATTGAAGAAAATCAAATTATCGGATACTTGGCGGTGGATAGAATACCGGAGGCGGATAAGGAAAAGTTTGGAATACTCACTCAGCAACTTTTGATTGGGCTCAGAAGAGCATTGTTGTACGAGAAGGTTCAAAGTTTAACGATTACCGATTCGCTTACGGGTGCTTACTGTCGCAGATATTTTCTGGAGCGTTTTAGCGAAGAATTAAAGCGTTCTAAAAAAAATAAACTGCATTTAACTTTTCTAATGGTCGATATCGATAACTTTAAGCAGTTTAACGACCATTACGGCCATTTAGTCGGGGATGCTATATTACGCCAGGTTTCTAAGATCATATCTGAAGCAATCAGGCAGATTGATTTTTTCGGCCGTTACGGAGGAGAGGAGTTTTCTATTGTTTTGGCTGAAACAGACCGGGATCAGGCTAATTTTGCCGCCGAGCGTATTCGTCAGGCAATCGCAACCGTATTAATCAGGGTTTATGATGAGGAGCTTAAAGTTACCGCAAGCATAGGGGTTTCTACTTTTCCGGATAATGCTTTGAATATGCAGGATGCAATCGAGCTGGCGGATCAAGCCCTTTATTTGGCTAAGGAAACTGGTAAAAACAAAGTCTGTTTTACCCCTGCCTAAAAGTAAAGTTATTCCTTGAAAAACGAGATGTTTTAATATAAAATACCACAATGGTTAAAAAATTTATTATTGGGATAGATTTAGGGGGCACGAACTTAAAGTGTGCTTTGCTGGATACTAATTTAAAGATTAGAGCCAAAAACTCTTTTAGCACAAGGAGTTTCAATAATAAGCCTAAGCTTATTGTCGGTATTGTCGGCATAATCAATAGTTTTATTTTTAATCATGGTTTAGCTAGATCTTCTATTTTAGGAGTAGGTTTGGGTTTACCTGGTCCGATAGATACCTTTGGCGGAATCGTACACTTTTTTCCCAACATCAAGGGATGGAATAATGTTGGCTTTAAGAAAATTTTAGAAAAAAAGTTAAAACTTCCGATTGTTATTGACAATGATGCTAATCTTATGACTCTGGCTGAGCACAGGTGCGGAGCTGCAGCCGGATATAAAAATGCACTGTGCTTGACTTTAGGTACCGGGGTGGGGGGAGGCCTAATTATTAACGGGGTTTTGTTCCGGGGCGCTGATAATGCTGCCGGAGAAATCGGCCATTTGCCGCTTAATGAAAACGGTCCTCCTTGTGGTTGCGGAAGCCGGGCTTGCCTTGAATCATATATCGGAAATAATACCATAATTAAAGAAGCATCTAAATTATTCGGCCGGCAGATTTCTCTTGAAGAAGTCAGCCGCTTAGCCGGTCATAATAATGCCAAGGCAATAAAATTTTGGAGCAAAGTCGGACAGAGGCTGGGCCTGGCTTTATCCGGTGCTGTAAATTTACTAAATCTTGATGTCGTGGTCATTGGCGGTGGGGTGGCCGGTGCAGGCAATATATTATTTAAAAGCGTAAAACAAGCGATTTGGCAGCGCGCCATGAGCGTTCAGGCAAAAAGGGTGAAAATATTTAAAGCCAAATTAGGAGTTGATGCCGGCTTAATCGGTGCAGGATATTTAGTTAAGGAAAGATTGTTGAAATGAGAAATTTTGTGATTAAGATCCCGCTTAACAAATTTAAAAGAATAATATTTTTAGTTTGTTTTTTTAACGCGCTCGTTTTATCTAGCGGATTGATCTTTGCCGAAGAAGCTAAAGAATCTCCCATAATTATTAATGGCGACAATGTTGAGTACTCTGCCGATAGCAGAGAAGTCAGTGCTACCGGTAATATCGAAGTTACTTATAAAGGCTCAAAGCTGACTTGTAATAAATTAAGAGTCAATATGCAAACAAGGGATGGAGTGGCTGAAGGCAATGCCAGGCTGCAGGATGCCAAGGGGGTAGTTACCGGAGAGAAAATAATTTATAATTTTGCCGATAAGAAAGGGGTAATCCTTGACGCGGATTTTCGTGCTAACCCATATTTTGGCAAGGCTAAAAAGGTAGAAAAGGTAAGTGATAGTGAATTTATTGCCAGGAGAGGTTATTTTACCACTTGTAGCCTAGATCAACCGCATTATCGTTTTGAGGCAAAGAAATTGAATATGTTTCCCGGGGATAAGACGCAGGCCAAAGAGGCTACGCTTTATCTTGGCGCTGTTCCGGTTGCCTATCTTCCCAAGTTTAATTATTCGATGAAAGAGCCGCTCATGCACGTGCAAGTTGAGCCGGGAACCAGGAAGGATTGGGGGCCATATTTATTGAGCGCCTGGCGTTATAATATTACCAGTAATGTGGATGGTAGGTTTCTACTTGATTACCGCAATAAACTGGGCTGGGCAGAAGGTTTTTACACAAATTACAGAACTCCGGGTGTTGGAAAGGGTGAGTTTAAGTTTTATTACACGCAGGAAAAACCCGCTGATCAGCCAAAGGGGATGCCGACGGAGTTTCAGCGTTATTTTATGCGTTGGCGGCATAAATGGGATATTGATCAACGCACTAATTTTGTCTCTGAATTCTTTAAAATTACGGACGAAAGAAGGAAGCTTGATTCAAGCTATCCGGCTAATCATAATTTCCTGCAAGATTATTTTTTCCGTGAGTATGAGAAAGATAGCCAGCCACTTAGTTACGCCTTATTCCATCATGCTTTTAATTATTCCAGTTTGGATATTCTTTTGCAGATGCGCACTAACCATTGGTTTAATCAGATTGAGAAGCTACCGGAATTAAACTACAGCCTTCCGAGTTTACAATTATGGGAAACGCCATTTTATTTTGAGAATATAACCCAACTGGGAAATTATAATAAAAAGGGATCGATGATGCCTGTACCAACTAATGACGATGTAACGGTGGCACGGTTAGATACTAAAAATACGATCTCTCAACCAATGAAGATTGCTTTTATACAATTTAGGCCTTTTGTTTCCAGCCGGCAAACCTTTTATGACAAGGGAGCAAATGATCAGACGGGAATCATACGTACGATTTTCTCAGGCGGAGCAGACATGAGCACGAAATTCTACCGCATATTTGATGTTAAATCTAATTTCTTGAACATGGATATTAACGGCTTAAGGCATATCATTACGCCTACGGTTGCCTATCTTTATACGCATGTGCCGACTATCCCGGGGACAAATATAAAACAGATCGATAGCGTAGATTCTATCAACCGCGGTAATACTTTTTCTTTGGGTTTGTCTAATAAGCTGCAAACTAAACGCGAAGGAAAGAGTATTGATTTCGTGGATTTTCTGGTAACTACCGAATATGTGGTTGACCCTAAGAACGGAGATAATGCATTTTTGACTAATACCAACAAAAAATTTGTCAGTCAGCTTTCAGATGTTCTTTTTAAATTAAAGGTGCTTCCTTATTCATGGTTACGCCTTGAAGGAGATGCAACCTACGAACATTCAGATCGCGATAATGTAAATTATAACCGTTTTTCTTTAGCTAACTATGATTTGACATTGGATTTAGGGAAAGATCGCTCCTTTGGAGTCGGCCAGCGCTACGAAAGAAAAGGTAAAAACGAAGTTACTTTGGATTTAAGGTGGCGGCTTAGCCCCAAATGGAAATTCGGAATGTACCAGCGTTATAATTTTAAAAAGACTGATCTTTTCGATCTTGGTTCTCAGGAGCAGGAGTATACCTTGACTCGCGATCTGCATTGTTGGGAGCTGGATATTACCCTTAATAAGAAGGAAATCAGCGGAACAAGTATATTTTTCACCTTCAGGCTTAAGGCCTTCCCGGAAAATGAATTCGGTTTTGATCAGTCGCTAACTGAGAAGAAATCCGGCGCTCAATAAAATAAGATAAATATAGGAGTATTAAAGTGAACATTTCGATTATCGGCTCTGGTTATGTAGGTTTAGTCAGCGGTGCCTGTTTTGCCGAACTCGGTAATAATGTTATCTGTGCGGATAACGATGTAAAAAAGATTAGTGAACTTAAAAAAGGGGTTATCCCTATCTATGAACCGGGTTTAGAGGAGCTAATTTGTAATAACCTCAAGAAAAAACGGCTTAAGTTTACCTCTAGTATTAAGGATGCGGTAAAGGCCAGTGAGGTTATTTTTATCGCCGTAGGAACGCCTTCTCTGGAAAATGGAGAAGCGGATTTAACCGGGATTGAGAATGTTGCCCGGACAATTGCACAAAATATGAACGGTTACCGGTTAATTGTTGAGAAATCTACTGTGCCGGTTGAAACTTGCAGTTGGGTGAAGAAGACAATAGCCGCTTACATTAAAAAGAAATATAAGTTTGATGTGGTTTCTAATCCTGAATTTCTGCGCGAAGGCTCAGCCATAAATGATTTTACCCACCCTGACCGGATTGTTGTGGGAGTAGAGAGTGCTAAAGCCAGACAAATAATGACTAGTTTATATCAGCCGCTAAATCGGCCGATCTTAGTAACTAATATTAAATCAGCAGAGCTAATTAAGCACGCTTCTAATGCTTTTCTGGCTACTAAAATCTCGTTTATTAATGCCCTTAGCCAGATTTGCGACCGGGTTGGGGCTAATGTAAAAGAAGTGGCGCAGGGAATGGGCTTAGATAATCGTATCGGCCGTCATTTTTTACATGCCGGAATTGGTTATGGTGGTTCATGTTTTCCGAAAGATCTGGATGCTTTTATTACTATCGCCGAAAAGATAGGTTATGATTTTGATATTCTCAAAGCCGTAAGAAATACCAATGAAGAACAGAAGAAGTTTGTTTTTCGTAAAATTAAAGATGCTTTATGGATTATAAAAGATAAGAGTATTGCTGTTTTAGGCCTGGCTTTTAAGGCGAATACCGATGATTTAAGGAATTCCCCGAGCATTGATTTGATTAACGCGTTAGTGCAGGAAGGGGCAAAAATCAAAGCCTATGATCCTAAAGCCATGGAAAAAGCTAAGAGATTCATGAAAGATATAGTTTTTTGCAAGGATCCGTATCAGGCGGTTCGTGGTGCGGATTGTCTTATTGTTGCCACGGAATGGAATGAATTTAAGGAGTTAGATTTTATAAAAATAAAAAAGGCCTTAAAGCATCCGTTGGTAGTGGACGCCAGAAACATTTATGACCCGGGCCAGCTTAAAAAGTTAGGTTTTACCTATATCGGAGTGGGGAGCGGCAATGAATAAAACTTTATCGGATTTAAATAAAAGAATAAAAAATAAACAGGTAAAAATCGCCGTAATCGGCTTAGGTTATGTGGGGTTTCCTTTGGCGCTGGAATTTGCCAAGAAACATATTAATGTAATCGGGATTGAAATAGATCGCGACCGTCTTAATTCTATCGCTAAGCGCCGATCTTATATCAGCGATATCAGTACTAAAGAGTTAAGAGGGGTATTGGCTAGTGGCTATCTTAAGGCAAGTTCCGATTTTGCGGATATTCATCAGGCGGATGCAGTTTTAATTTGTGTTCCCACTCCGCTTAAAGGCAAGTATCTCCCGGACATCTCATTCATTAAAAATGCGGTTAATCAAGTGGCCCGGCATATAAAAGCTAAAGCTTTGATAATCTTAGAAAGCACTACTTATCCCGGTACGACCGAGGAAGAGATTTTGCCTATTTTTGAAAAAACCGGGCTTAAGCACTCCAAAGATTTTTTTCTTTGCTTCTCTCCGGAAAGGATCGATCCGGGTAATCAGGAATTCCCTATTCAGAAAATACCTAAAGTTATGGGGGGGATTACTCCGGAGGCCACCGAATTGGCTATGGTAGTCTACCGTATTATTCTTGAAAAAGTAGTCCCGGTAAGCAGCTCTCGAGCCGCCGAAACTGTAAAACTCCTTGAAAATACCTTTCGCCTAATCAATATCGGACTTATCGATGAGCTATCAATGATGGCGCATAAAATGAAAATTGATATTTGGGAAGTAATTGATGCAGCCAGCACCAAACCTTTTGGTTTTATGCCTTTTTACCCGGGGCCCGGAGTCGGCGGGCATTGTATTCCTAAAGACCCGTTATATTTGCATTGGAAAGCAAAAAGTTTCGGTTTCCACTCGCGCTTCATTCAATTGGCTTCCAACGTAATCAGCTATATGCCCGAATATGTTGTCAAAAGAATCGAAGAGGTATTAAGGATGCATAGCGCAAAACGTTTAAAAGGATCAAAGATTCTGGTTGTGGGAGTTACCTATAAAAAAGATATTAAAGATTTGCGTAAATCACCCAGTATTGATGTAATCAACAGCCTTAAAAAACAAGGCGCAAAAATTTCTTATTTTGACCCGATAATACCTTTCTTAAAAATGAAAGATCTTAATTTAAAATCTATCAAACTAAACCGTAAGACAATCTGTGAATATGATTGTGTTTTGATTGCTACGGATCACTCCGGAGTCAATTATCCGATGGTTTTAGAAAATGCCAAATTAATTTTTGATACCCGGAATGTTTTTAAAGGCAAGCATCAAGAAAAAGTAGAGAGGCTCTAGCAATGCGAAAAAAGACAGTCCTGATTACCGGGGGAGCAGGCTTTATCGGTTCGCACATGTGCGAAAAGCTGCTCGCTAAAGATTACCGGGTAATTTGTCTGGATAATTTTATTACCGGTACGCTGATTAATGTTAAACCGCTGCTTGAGGACAAGAATTTTCAATTAGTTGAGTGTAATGTCGCTAGTTATATCGATATTGCGGGAAAAATAGATTATGTTTTGCATTGCGCCTCGCTGGCTTCCCCGAATGATTATTTAGATTATCCTATCCAGACTTTAAAAGTAGGTTCTTTGGGTACGCATAACGCTTTAGGATTGGCTAAGCAAAAGAAAGCTGTTTTTCTGCTTTTTTCTACATCGGAAGTTTATGGTGATCCATTAGTTCATCCTCAGGTCGAAAGCTATTGGGGCCATGTTAATCCTATCGGCGTACGCGGTTGTTATGATGAATCCAAGCGTTTTGCCGAAGCCATAACCATGGCCTATCATCGGATGCATAAATTAGATACTAAAATCGTACGTATTTTCAATACTTATGGGCCTAGAATGCGCCGTAATGATGGCCGGGTGGTGCCCAACCTTATCTGCCAGGCATTAAATTCAAAACCATTGACAATTTATGGTAAAGGACAACAGACCAGAAGTTTCTGTTATATTGACGATTTAGTGGATGGGTTAATCCGGCTTATGCTTGCTAAGGAAAATCTTCCTGTAAATCTAGGAAATCCGAATGAATTTACCATTAGCCAGCTATCCAGATTAGTTTTAAGATTAACAAATTCTAAAAGTAAGATAGCCTATAAGAGATTGCCTCTTGATGATCCTAAACAGCGCCAGCCGGATATCTCAAAAGCCAGAAAATGCCTTGGCTGGGAACCGGTTATTTCTCTTGAGGAGGGGCTTAAACGGACCATCTCCTGGTTTAAGAAATAAAGAAACCCCTTTCCTTGACAAGCCGCCCGTAAATATGTTATACTTTGTTTTAAATCACAGATAGAAAGGAGAATCCCATGGTTGAGGCAATAACCCAGTTTAATTTTGTTGACATTATAATCGTAATCCTATCGCTGAGAATATGTTACATCGCTTTTAAAATGGGCTTGCCGGTTGAACTTTTTAAGTTTTTTGGTATTATTTTTGCTACTTATATCGCTCTACATTATTACACTAACCTTTCAGATTTGCTGCAGCGTTGGTTTCTTCCCAAGGCAATGCCTTTAGAGTTTCTGGATTTTTTAATCTTTATGATTTTGGCTGTAGGCGGATATCTTGGGTTTGTTGTTTTGCGTAGCATGCTTTACCGTTTTATAAAATTAGAGGCCTCACCAAGGCTTAGCCAATTCGGCGGCCTCATTTTAGGCATAGTTAGAGCATTTTTTACAGCCGGGTTATTAGTTTATATTTTAATGATCTCAAGCGTAAAATACCTTAATGATTCAGTGAAATCGTCTTATTTAGGAAATCGGTGTTATGCCGTAGCACCTCAAACCTATAACTGGTTATGGGATAATATTGTTTCTAAATTTAGCGCCAAAGAAAAGTTAAATCCTACGGTTGCCGAAGTTATGAAGCGATTTAACCATAAATGAAATTAATTAATTTTTATAATCAGGCGCTGAAATTCGGCCGCTTAGCTGACCCGCGTAAAGATAAGAAAAAAATAAAAAATTTCGAGGATTCGGCAATTCTTTTTGGGAATGCCGGGCTGGAAGTAAAAAAGATAATGGTCGGTATTGATATTGAGGTTGCCGAACTTTTACTTGGCGATCGTATCCGGGAGAGAGAAGGGTTGGATTTAGTGCTCGGGCATCATCCTGAAGGTAAGGCTTATGCGGGTTTACATGAAGTAATGCGGCTACAAATTGATTTATTGTGTCAGGCCGGAGTTGCTCATAAGACTGCTTCCAGATTGGTCCAAGAAAGAATGCTTGAAGTCCAGCGTAGAGTTTTACCTCAAAACCATACCCGGCCTGTGGATGCTGCCAGGTTGTTGAATATGCCTTTTATGAATCTGCATACTCCTGCGGATAATCATGTCTATAGGTATTTAGATAATATTTTTAAGCAGAAAAAACCGCGTTTAGTCGAAGATATCGTGAAGATCTTAAATACTATTCCCGAATATCAGTTTGCTCAAAAATTAAAAACCGGTCCGCGTATAATTCTGGGTTCACCAAAACGAACGGCGGGAAAGATCTTGCTGGAGATGACCGGAGGCACTGAAGGCTCAAAAGATGTTTTTGGGAAATTGTATAAGGCCGGAGTAAGGACTTTAGTCTCAATGCATTTAAGCGAAGAGCATTTTAAAAAGGTCAAAGATTCCAATCTTAATGTGGTTATTGCCGGCCATATTTCAAGCGATAATCTGGGGTTAAATCTTCTTTTAGATAATATCGAAAAATCCGCAAAGCAAACATTCAAAGTTGTTGCCTGTTCGGGTTTTAAAAGGATTAAGAGAAAGTAAATATGGCGCACCTTATACCAGAAAATCTGTTAGAGGATATTCTCGGCCGTCTGGATATAGTCGAGGTAATTTCCGGATATATCCAGCTTAAAAAAGCAGGCCGGAATTTTAAGGCTAACTGTCCATTCCATCATGAGAAGACTGCATCTTTCATGGTTTCTGCGGAACGTCAGATCTATCATTGTTTCGGTTGCGGTGAATCGGGAAATGCGTTTAAATTTCTTATGCGCCATGAAAGAATGGAGTTTCCGGAAGCAGTTGAGATTTTAGCCAAGAAAACCGGAGTTCATTTACCGCAATGGGATCAACCGGAAGTAGCCAGGGCAGCCAGTTTAAGCAGTCAGTTATATAAAATTAATCAGTTGGCGTTAAGTTTCTATGAAAACAATCTTCAATCCCTGAATTCTACGGCGGCATCAGATTATCTATTAAATCGGGGAATCAGGCTTGAGACGATAAAAGAATTTCATTTAGGCCTGGCAGGAAGCGCTTGGGATGGCCTGATTAATTTTTTAAGATCAAAAAATATTCCTCTTTCGCTCATGGAGACTGCCGGTTTAGTTTTAGCTAAGGAGTCGGGGGGTTATTACGACCGTTTCCGTAACCGGATTATTATTCCTGTTTTTAATATTCATGGCCAGGTAATCGGATTTGGGGCAAGAGTTACGGATAATTCTTTACCTAAATATATTAATTCCCCGGAAACACCTGTTTATGTTAAAGGCAGAAATCTTTTCGGTTTGAATTTAGCCAAGGATTCTATCCGGGACCTGGACTGCGTGGTGATCGTGGAAGGGTATTTAGATTTTATAATGCCTTATCAAGAAGGATGGAAAAATATCGTAGCTTCTCAAGGTACTGCGCTTACCCTTGAGCAGATTAAGCTGCTTAAACGTTATACGCATAACGTCGTGATGGTTTACGACGGAGATACGGCAGGAGAGTTGGCTACTATGAGAAGCTTGGATCTTTTGATTGAGGAAGGCATGCATGTCAAGATTGCTCCGTTACCAAAAGACAAGGATCCTGATGTTATCGTGCGCCAGGAAGGAATAAAAAGTCTGAAAATAAAGATTGAAAATGCGCTAAGTTTTTTTGATTATAAGCTGGGGATTTTAAAAGGCCGCTATAATGTAGGAGAGGCTCACGGGAAGAGCCAGATTGCTTCAGAAATGCTGCTCACGATTAATAGGTTTGACAATGCAATTTTGCGCGGTGAGTATATTAAAAAATTATCCGAGGATCTTAAAATATCCGAGCATTATATACTTGAAGAGCTGAATAAATTAAAAACTAAGGTTACCGACAGTAAGCTTAGTCCCTCAATTGTACAGAAAAAGCTATCAGAGATTAATCCGGTTGAGAAACTTTTAATTAAATTTATGATCGAGGAAAAGGAGTTAATCGGCAAGATTATGCAGGAGCTGCTTCCTTCTGATTTTCAGGATGCGCGAACCGCAAAAATCGTGCAGGTGATGCATGATCTGGTGCTGAAGGGGAAAAATATTGAGCCGAATATTCTGATGAATTATTTCAATGAAGATGATGCCAACCAGCTTGTTTGTGAAACAATGTTTATGCCGGCGATTCTAGAAGATGAGCGGGAAAAAGCGGTTAATGATTGCATTGCCCGGATTAAAGTTCAGAGATTAAAATCTAAGCGTGAGTACTTGCATGTTCAGATAAAAAGCGCCCAAAATATGGGCGATGAACAGAGGTTAAATAGTCTTGTTCAGGAATTCCACAATCTTATTAAGAAAGGCGACTAACAGATGAAGAAGAAAGAGCAGCCCACTAAGGATATGGAAAAATTGATTGCCCTTGGTAAGCAAAAGGGTTTTCTTACTTATGATGAAGTGAATGATCTCCTGCCTGAGGATCTTTCAAGTACTGTGGCGATCGACCATCTTTTTGAATTATTGGGTAATGAAGATATCCAGGTCGTGGAAGGTGAGGGGGATCCCGGCTTGTCTGCCAATCGGGCAAGTCAGGATAAGCAGAATATAGTTGCTCAACGTGAAGAGTTGCTCACGGAACAGCTAAAGAGTGAAGAGCGTTTTATGCCGCTTGATGATCCGGTAAAGATGTATTTAAAGCAGATGGGGTCGATCTCGCTTTTGACCCGTGAAAATGAAATTGAGCTGGCCAAGAAGATCGAAGATGCCGAAGATAAGTTTAAGCGCGCCAGTCTTGCAACTAAGTTTGCCAGAAATGTAGTTTTAGCTGTAGCTAATGATATTCTGGAAGAAAAAATCAATATGGAAGAAGTGGTTAAAGAGGATATTCATATCAAGAAAAGCAGCGTGATGGGCAGATTTAAGCGCATCTTAGCTAAAGCCAAGCAAACCCGCAGCGAAGGAAATGCGGTTAATTTAATATTACAGCTTAATTTTACGACCTCTGTAATTGAAACAGCAGTACGTAAATTAAGCTTGTTACTGCGGGAGCTTGATTATATAAAACGTTCAGGCAAAAGCAGCGGTAATCGTCGCCGGCAGATCTTAAAAGAAATTTCTCTGCCTCAGGCAAAAATTAAGGAGCAGATGAAGTTGATAAAATCTACGCACCTTAAGTTTAGCCGCACCAAAAAGAAATTAGTAGAAGCTAACCTGCGCCTGGTTGTAAGTATCGCTAAAAAATACACTAATCGCGGGCTATCTTTTCTGGATTTGATTCAGGAAGGTAATATCGGGCTGATGCGCGCAGTTGAAAAGTTTGAATATAAGCGGGGTTATAAGTTTTCAACTTATGCTACCTGGTGGATCCGTCAGGCAATAACCCGCTCGATTGCCGATCAGGCCCGGACCATTAGGATCCCGGTACATATGACCGAGACAATTAATAAAATAATTCGTTTTTCCAGGGTCTTTGTCCAAAAGAACGGCCGGGAACCTACTCCGGAGGAGATCGCACATAAAATGCGTTTTCCGCAAGGCAAGATAAAATCTATTCTTAAGATTGCTCAGGAGCCTATTTCTCTGCAAATGCCTATCGGTGATGAAGGGGATACGCATTTCGGGGATTTTATTCAGGATAAAAAAGCGGTTTCACCGGCAAATGAAACCGTGCGCTCGATGTTAAAAGATGAAATGAACTCTGCTTTAAGCACATTAACGGAAAGGGAAAAAAAGATCTTGGTTTTGCGTTTCGGCATCCATGACGGATCAGCGCGCACCTTAGAGGAAGTGGGTAATGTCTTTAAGGTTACCAGGGAAAGAGTCAGGCAGATTGAGGCTAAAGCCTTGAAGAAACTGCGCCACCCTTCGCGTTCCCGTAAGCTGCGTACTTTTATGGATATGACACTGGCGCACCAGAGAGAGTATTAATTTTTGTAAAATTACAATTAAAGGTGTTAAGATGATTTGTTTAAAAAATGAGTCTAAGGCAGCTGCTCTTGTTTGGGTAAGCTGCTTTTTATTTAATTAGATATGGAAAAAATGAAATTAGACAATAAAGAGAAAGAAGAACGCCTGCAAGATATGCGTGCGGAGCTGGAGCTTAGGGTTAAGGTTAGAACAGCTGAGCTAAGCAGCTTAAACGAAGTTTTGCGTAAAGAGATTACTGAGCGTCAGAAGATGAGCCAGCAGCTAATCGGTGTAAACAGTTTTTTAAATAACGTATTTGTGTGTATTCAGGACGGTATTAGTGTTTCAGATACTAAGATGAATATTATACGCGTTAATCCCACGATGGAAAAATGGTATCCTTACAGCCTGCCTCTGGTTGGGAAAAAATGTTATGAAGCGTATCATCAAAGAAATAAACCTTGCGATGTCTGCCCGGTTAAAATAACTTTAGAGACGCAAAAACCGGCACACATCGTTTCTCCCTTGGAGGATAAAGCTAAGAATGTGATAGGCTATTTTGATCTTTTTAGCTTTCCATTGTTTGATGAGGTTACAAAAGAGTTGATCGGGGCCATTGAATATGTGCGCAATATAACTGCACAGAAAAAAGCTGAAAATGCTTTGTGCCAGAGCGAAGAAAAGTTCCGTTTGATAGCTGAGTTTACTTACAACTGGATCTATTTGGTAGATAGTCACAGGAATATGGTTTATGTTTCTCCTTCCTGCAAGCGTATTACCGGATATAATCAGGATGATTTTATGAATGATCCTGAGCTAATAATGAAAATCGTACATAAAGATGATATTGGCCTTTTGCTTAAACAGATCAAGAAAGTTTGTGACAACAGCGAAAAATTAGAGTCAGAATTCCGTATTTTGGATAAAAATAATCAGGTCCGCTGGATCCATCATACTTGCGTTCCGGTATTTGATAAAGATGGCAGGCTTATCGGCAGAAGAGCAAGTAACCGTGATATCACAAAAGATAAGGATAATGAAAATGAATTAAAAATATACCGGGAAAATTTAGAGGTTTTAGTTAAGGAGCGTACGGAATCACTGGAAGAAGAGATCCGGATAAGGAAATCCGCAGAAGAAAACGCAAACAGCTTAAATAAACGGATTGAATTTATCCTCGGGGCAACTAAGACCGGCCTGGATATTATCGATAAAGATTATAATATCCAATATGTTAATCCGGAATGGGCCAGTTATTATGGAGATTGGAAAGGGAAAAAATGTTTCGATTATTTAAAAAACCGTAAATCTCCTTGCCCAGAGTGCTTGTTGGAAGAGGCTTTTAAAGCAAAAAAAGCTGTTGTCAGCGAAGAAATTATGCCTAAAGAAAACAATCGGCCGAACCAGGTTACTACTATACCTTTTCAGGATAAAGACGGAAAGTGGTTGTTCGCCAGGGTTCATGTTGATATAAGCGAGAAGAAGAAGATCGATAAGGAATTAGAACTGTATCATAATGATTTGGAGTGCCTCGTAGAAGAGCGAACGCAGGATCTCTTGCAAGAGACTGCCAGATATAAGAAATCGGAATCAGAAAAGATCCTTTTAAACCGCGAGCTGATTAAAACTAATGAGAAACTAAAGAGCGTCTCTCTTATTGATGCGCATACCGGGCTTTATAATTACCGTTATTTACAATCCGCTATTGAATCTGAATTCCATCAAGCCAGGAGATATGCCCAAAGCTTAGCGCTGATTATGCTTGATGTGGATTATTTTAAATCTATAAACGATGTCTACGGTGTCGCTTTTGGTGATTCGGTCCTAAAACAGCTAGCCAGACAGCTGAAGCAAATGGTCAGGCGTTATGATGTCCTCATCAGGTACAGCGGAGAAGAATTTATTATTATATCTCCCAGATTAAACCGTAACACAGCTTTTAATATGGCCCAGAGGCTGCTTGATTCTTTAAACCTTGTTAATTTCGGCAATAAAAAGCATAGCGTTAAATTAAAATTAAGTTTTTCTGTGGCTGCTTTCCCCGACGACAAAGTTACTAGCGGAGCAGATTTGGTGAACTTGGTTAACAAGATACTTATTAAAACTAAGGAAGGCGGGGGTAATCGCGCGTATTCTTCGCTGGATCTCAATCATCCCTTAAAAAAGGGAATGGATAAAATATCCAAAGTAATGGGTATTAAAATTTTAAAGAATACGATTAATAAACTTAATAGACAGACCAAACAGGGGCTGACGGAATTTATTTTTGCTTTTGCCAAAACCCTGGAAGTAAAGGACCATTACAGCGGAGAGCATGTTGAAAATACGGTACATTTTGCTACGGAGATAGCCAGGAAATTGGATTTACCGAAAGATGAAATAGAGCTGATCAAACAGGCGGCCATGTTGCATGATTTAGGTAAAATCGGCATCAGTGAAAACATTTTACTTAAAAAAGGGAAGCTTACTAAAAGGGAATTCGTAGAGATTCGAAAGCATCCGCAGATCGGGGCTGATATTATCAGACCGATCCAGTCTCTGCATGCGTTGATTCCGTTTATCTTCTACCACCATGAGCGTTGGGATGGCAAAGGGTATCCCAGCGGTATAAAAGGCGAGGATATCCCGCTAGGAGCCAGGATTATCGCCATTGCAGACGTATATCAGGCTTTGACTAGTGATCGGCCGTATCATAAAGCGTTTACTAAGGAAGTCGCAATAGATATGATAAAAAAATCCTCCGGAACCCAGTTTGACCCACTTATCGTAGATACCTTTTTAAAGGTTATCAGCCGCGAAAAGAAACCCCGTAAGCCGGTTTAATGGCTAAATATTAACTTGCCCCGTTATAAATAATATGTTAAACTAAAAAAATATCTAATAGGGAAATGTCCCTCGTCATCAGATAAGAACTTTTTGTGGACTCGGGATCAAATTTTCTCGTTTCACTCCAAAATTTGAGGTCCATATCCCGTAGGAGTAGTTTGTAATTACGGCGGGATTAGGGCTAGAGTTAAATTAGGGCCCATAGCTCAGTTGGTTAGAGCAGGTGACTCATAATCACTTGGTCCGGGGTTCGAGTCCCTGTGGGCCCAGTATGTAACTATGGTGCTTTTGGGGGCGCATAGCTCAGTTGGTTAGAGCGCTACATTCACATTGTAGAGGCCATAGGTCCGAGTCCTATTGCGCCCACTTAATTTATAAGGAGAGAAATTGGCTACAGTTGATTTAAAAACGCAAATCGTCGCTTTAGTAAAACTCCAAGAGCTAGATAGTGAAATTTATGCTTTAAACAATGAAAAAACCGCTAAACCTCAAGAAATCAATGCGTTAGAAATTGTTTTTGAAAGTAAAAAACAGGGTTTGGCTGAACTTGAAAAAAAATCCCTTGAGCTGCAAAAAGAGCGTAAAGAAAGAGAGTTGGAACTTGGCAGTAATGCGGAGGCGGTAAAGAAGTTACAAGGCCAGCTGTATTCCTTAAAAACTAATAAAGAATTTCAGACTATGCAGAAGCAAATTGCCGATACTCAAGCCGACGGGTCGGTAATTGAAGAGAAAATATTGATTTCTTTTGAGGAATCGGATAAGATTAAATCTCAAATTGAACAGGAAAATTTGAAATTAAAAGATGAAGAAAAGGTTTTTACACAAGGAAAGAATAAGATAGAGCTACGCGTCAAAGAGATGGATGAACGTCTAAATCAGTTAGCGGTTCAAAGAAAACAGATTATCCCGGATATTGATCCTAAGATGCTGCTTGAGTATGAACGAATCCTTAACAGCCGGGACGGCCTGGCGATTGTTACAGTTAAGGGTAATTCATGCGGTGGCTGTAATATGCTGGTGCCCCCGCAGGTAATCAATTTAATTAAGATGTATGAGCATATTATTACTTGTGAGATGTGTAACCGCATTCTCTATATTAACGAATGAGCCATTTGAAAATTTATATTGATGGAGCTTCAAAAGGCAATCCTGGTCAAAGCGGAGCTGGAATTGTGATTTATCAAGACGGCCGTATAGTAAAAAAAATTTCAAATTATATCGGTACTGCTACGAATAATACCGCTGAATATATGGCTTTGATCTATGCGCTCGAGGAAGGTCTGCTTTTAAAAGCCAAGAGCTTAGAAATTAATACGGATAGCCAGCTTTTGGCCAGGCAATTAAATAAAATTTATAAAGTTAAGCATGAAGGTATAAAAAATCTCTATAGTCGGGCAACACATCTTTTGACAGGTTTTGAAAAAGTAGTAATTAATCATATCCTCCGGGAAGAAAACGTCCTGGCGGATAAATTAGCAACAGAGGCGATTAAAAAGAAGCAGGCAGAATATGGCTGCCCTATTGTAAAATAGGGAGGAAAGTCCGGGCTCCGGAGGATAGTGTAACGGGTAATCCCCGTCTCCTAAAGTGATTTAGGACGGACCAGAGCCACAGAGACGAGTCCAGTTCTTGCACGCAAGAGCTGGGGTGAAACGAGGCAATCTCTACATGGAGCAAGGCAGAATAGGAGACCAGCGCTGATCCGGCGCGTTAGGAGTTTTTGGGTATGCTGCTAAAGCTTGCGCGGTAACGCGCTCGTTGAGAGGAATAGCCACTAATCGATGTCTGCCCGCAGGCTCTGCCCGCAGGCAGACATCAAGACAGAACCCGGCTTATTCTGCCTGCTTATTTAAAAACAAAAAAGGGGGAGTTATGTCAGGTCACTCGAAATGGAAGACAAATAAGGGCAAGAAAGGTATTGCTGACGCAAAAAGAGGGGCAATGTTCACTAAAATTATTAAGGAGTTGGTTGTCGTCGCCAGAGATGGCGGAGGTAATCCTGATTCTAACCCCCGATTGCGTGCAATAATGCAGAAAGCTAAAGAATCAAATATGCCTTCGGATAATGTGAAAATGGCAATCAAGCGCGGAACCGGCGAGCTACCCGGAGTAGTTTATGAAGCGGTAATGTATGAAGCTTATGGACCGGGAGGAGTGGCGATTTTAGTGGATTCTCTTACGGACAATAAAAACCGGACTACCGCAGAGTTACGTAATCTGATGTCAAAAAGAGGCGGAAATATGGCAGGGGCGGGAGCGGTGAGTTGGATATTTACACAGAAGGGTTATATTACGGTAGCTAAAGATAAAATTAAGGAAGATGAATTGATGAATATTGTTTTAGATGCCGGCGCCGAGGATATGAAGCATGATGATAATCTCTATGAGATCTTCACTGCTATTCAGGATTTAGAAAAAGTAAAAGCGGCCTTGCAAGAAAAAGGGATTAAATGGGATGATGCTGAATTAACCATGATCCCTTCATCTACAATTAAGCTTGCCGGAAACGAGGCAAAGCAGGTTCTTGGTTTGGTTGAATCGCTGGAAGAGCATGATGATGTACAGCAGGTTTACGCTAATTTTGATATTCCGGATGAGATTATAAATGAGGTTGCTGGCCAGGAATGATTATTGTAGGAATTGACCCTGCTTTAGCGATTACCGGCTATGGTGTAATTCAAGTCCAAGGGGCAACATTAACCGTAATTGAAGCGGGTATAATTCAGACTTCGCCAAAAGAGGCAACCACAAAAAGATTAGATAAGTTATACCGGGGGGTGCTTAAATTAATTACGGATACGCATTCAGATTGTCTGGTGTTAGAAAAAATATACTCACATTATAAACATCCGGCTACTGCTTGTATTTTAGGCCAGGCCAGAGGAGTGATCAGTTTAGCGGCAACCACTAAAGGAATACCGCTGTTTGAGTACGCTGCTACGCGCATAAAGAAAGCTATTGTAGGCAAGGGGTTGGCTTCTAAGGCTCAAGTGCAGGCAATGGTTGCTCACACGTTAAACTTAAAAAATCTACCGTCTTATATGGATGTTACCGATGCTTTGGCATTGGCGATAACCCATAATTATATCAGTAGGTCAAAAATATGATTTCTCGTATTTGCGGAAAAATTGTGGAAAAAGGAGTAAATTATCTGATCCTGGATTTAGGAGGATTAAGCTATGAAGTTCTGATACCTGCTTGCGTTATGCAGGGAATCGATAAATCAACTGATGGGCAAGCCAAAGTTTCTTTATTAACCTATCATTACTATGCGGTTGAGCAGGCCAAAAGTACACCGATCTTAATCGGATTCTTAAATCAAGTTGAAAAGGATTTTTTTGAAATTTTTATAACCGTCTCCGGTATTGGCCCCCGTGCAGCTTTAAAAGCTTTGAATCAGCCGATTTCATTAATTGCCCGTGCCATTGATGAAGGAGACTTGGCTTATCTGCGGTCACTGCCCGGTATCGGTGAGCAGCGAGCAAAAGAGATCGTGGCTAAATTACAGAATAAAGTCGGTAAATTTGGTTTAATCCAGGACCGTTCTATGCATGAAAAAATTGCCGCAAAAAATATTACTGAAGAAGCCCTGGATGTTTTATTGCAATTGGAATATAAAAGAACTGAAGCGATGAATATGATCAAAAAAGTCCTGGAGATCAATACGCAAGTTAGTACTACCGAGGATCTCTTAAACCTGGTTTATAAACAGAGGCGCTTGGTAAAATAAATGGATGAGCATAACTTAAAATCTGCAATTGAAGCTTTAATTTTTGCATCTGAAAAACCAATTACCCTAGAACAGATAAAAAAGGTTTTAGAAATTTCAGATAACTCTACGATCAATAAAATTATTCAGGAGTTAATCGCGGAATACATTGGGCAAAACCGGGGTATCCGTATAATTGAGGTCGCCGGAGGTTTTCAGATGATTACGGCCAGTGCCTTTGCGCCTTTTTTAAAGAAACTTTTTAAAAGCCGTAATCGCGATAAATTATCTAGGCAGGCCTTGGAGACACTGGCCATTATTGCCTATAAACAGCCCTTGACTAAGGCCGAGATTGAATCTTTGAGGAATGTGAATATTGACGGAGTAATGAAGAGCCTGTTGGATAAAAATTTAATTCGCATCAGCGGAAGGAAAAAAGTTCCCGGCAGGCCGTATGTATTCGGAAGTACCCGGGAATTTTTAGAGCATTTTGGGTTAAGATCCCTTCAAGATCTTCCGAAGATCGAAGATTTTACAGCTTTGGCCCAAGAGCAACAAGCACAGGATATTGAGCCGATTACCCAAGCAGATCTGGAGGTTGAAAATGAGCCTAAGCAAATTGCGTAAAGAAATCGACCAGCTTGACCGTAAATTAATCAAATTATTGAATTTACGTGCCGAGGCAACTAAAAG
>Ga0210019_1000362_pt1 | contig 57855 bp, 58 predicted proteins | sample CryGeyCG2114_020_2_FD_183969 | JGI IMG/M metagenome (GOLD analysis project Ga0210019, IMG submission 183969) | Groundwater microbial communities from aquifer - Crystal Geyser CG11_big_fil_rev_8/21/14_0.20 (SPAdes) (version 2) | ecosystem: Environmental > Aquatic > Deep subsurface > Groundwater ...
AAGAGCGAGGCTGTAAAGAGCAACGATCAACAGTTGCCGCTTGGCATCTTCAATGAAGCAGAGACAGAGACCGTGAAGGTCACCGAAGAGCTGCCATCTGTTACGGTAAAGAGCTATCGCAGGCGTGCCACAAGCCCCATCTCCTGTTCCACGATCGCGAACAACTCTTGACTCCGTCTTGTGGTTATTTGAATTGTGTAATCAGTTAAAAGCTGAGGTCTGATAGATCAGGAATGAAGTCATCCTTCGGAGGTTTTTCTTCTTTTCTTGGCTTGACACTGGTCGCGTCTCTTGGGGCCGGTTTTGAAAATCCGTAGGGATATAACGGAAGATCGCTGGAATTTCCCTTCACTACTTCAATTCTCCTGCCCGATTGCTTTTCCCATTTCTTGAGTCCCTTTTCCAGAAGCGGCTGATTCATGCTCCAAAGCGCAACCCCTTCGCTCTCTATTATGTGGGAGCTGAAGAGTTTATAGCTGATCGAGAACGATTGAAAGCCTGTTTCGTCCGGTCCGCCCCAAATGATAAAGCTCGCCGGCTCCTGAATTCTCACGCGAAGAGGTCTGTCGGGCGCCCAGTCGGTGCGCAGGAAACCGACTATGCTTAAATTGAGTCTTATGACCCAAATGGGCTGATCAATATTTTTCATGATGAGCATAAGCTCGTCCAGGAACGTCATCTGGTCCAAATTCTCTTTGTTTATCTGCTTCTTTGCGTTGTAGGTTATCACCTCAAGGCTGTCGGGCATTATAAGGCCAAAGAAAGAGCGTAGAAAATTAAAGACCTGCTCAAAGAACCAGACATTGGTCTCTTCCCGGCCCATCTTCGTGAAGTCGATCTTCGAGCCAAAGCCCCATGAACCCACGATATCGTTACGAGCAAGGGATGACGAAAGAAAATCGTCAAGATCGGTGTAGACATCTGTGCCGTTAACGTTCTTAGCCATACGAGGCGCATATTAGCCCAAAAGATCGCGGCTGTCTACAGCGAACCACCGGTCACGTGGCAAATATGAGGCCCCAAATGATTGGTTCTCGACTTATCCGTTTGCCTTGAAATTAAAAGAGGCTCTTCTCCAAAGTGAGTGGGTGATTTGAGGGCATTTATGCTGAGAGGCTCATAACATTTTTGGGTAAGTAAAAAATGATGAATGTATTGTTAGTAAAAAGTTATCCATCAGGCGGCACGCCGACCCCCGAAGGGAGAGCCGGTGCGCGTGCGTGGATAACTACCTGTTGCGCTTGAAAACAACTTTCTTCTTCAGTTTATAAACAGACGATTCACGTCTATAGTATTTCAACTTCTTATTCGTATGCCAGTGCGAATAAGAAGTTAGAAATACTTATAGTTTTTAACAAAGGTATTACTAACCAAAGGTTAAAATACTATAATCTCTTCTTCCCGCCATCTTGTCCCGCAAATGGCCCACTTGATCGGGAGAAGAGCCTTAAAAGATTTTTTGTGTGTTTGCCCCGTGACAGGCGGTTTAATACTTCTGTAAAATGGCAAGGATAGTGGATGGAAAGATGCCGAGGAGTATCACCGTCACGGCCGCAAAGGCCACGGTGCCGATGCACGAATAGTTCGTCTCGTCAGATTCTTCTTCGGTCCTAGCCGGCTCCGTTCCAAAGTACATGACAACGACCGGCCTCATATAATAGTAGACCGCTACAAGGCTGTTAAGTACGGCTATTATAACCAGCGTCACATGATGATAGTCAAGCGCCCCCTTAAAGAGATAGAACTTGGCAAAGAATCCGCCGGTCGGTGGAAACCCGGCGAGCGAGAACAAAAAGATAGAGAAGGCAAGGGCGAGCCATGGGCTCTTCTTTGAAAGTCCCGCAAAGTCGGAGATGCTCGCGCGCTCCCTATCGGTCCCGTTCATCATAGAGATGACGATGAACGCCCCTGCCGTCATCAGCATGTAGGCGAGCAGGTAGAAGAACATGGTTGAATATGAAAGCGCCGGATCCTCCTTTAAGAAGGTGAACGCCAGCAACATATAGCCGGCATGAGCGATGGAGGAATAGGCGAGCAGTCTTTTAAGATCTTCCTGAAATAGAGCCGACAAGTTTCCTACTACCATTGTTGCAACGGCGATCACGGAGATCAATGGTGTCAGGTCCTTGTCCGATATTATGATAAGTCCGCCGAACACCCTGAAGAAAGCGATGAAGGCCGCGGCCTTAACGGTAGTTGCAAAGAACGTGGTGACCGGAAGCGGCGCCCCCTGATATACGTCAGGCGTCCAGAAGTGAAACGGAACGGCCGATATCTTGAAACCAAGTCCCGAAATAATAAGCCCCGCCGAAATGAACGTTAAAATGGCAACAAAGCTCTCTTTGTCCGGAGGCATTGCTCCCGATATCATAATGTCGGTCGAACCTGTGGCGCCGTAATAGAAGGCGATGCCAAAAAGGAAGAATACGGAGGCCAAGGCCCCAAGCAGAAAATATTTAACGGACGCTTCGTGAGACGCCGACTCCTTGAAATTAAATCCGGCCAGCACATAAAGCGGCAGTGACAATATCTCAAGGCCTATGAATATGACCATGAGATTGGTCCCGCAGGCCATGAGCCCGGCTCCGAACACCGCAAAAAGTATTAGCGAAAGATATTCGCCAAATGAAAACGAACGGGTATTTGCGTAGTTAAATGAAGAAATAACGGCAATGCCTGCCGAAAATGCGAAAAGAATAAAGCTTATGAGCGAAAAACTGTCGAACCTCACCATTAACGGGAAAACGCCCTCTTGAAACGTTACGCCCCTAACCCACCACTGCCAGCTAAAGGCAATCGAAGAGGCAAGCCCCGCTATGCTTAATATCACCAAAAGCTCGCTATTTATCTTCTTCCACCATGAAGAGAACAGAAGGACTAGGAACGATGTTCCAAGGACCACAAGTAGCGGCAAAAGCTGTATGAGCATATCTTTCATAATATCAGCCTACTCCGTCCCAGATCCGCCGGGTGACGAACCTTCTGCCGGTGGCGTTTCTCGCGGGAAAACAGAGTTTTCCTCTCTCCCTGCACTTCCGGACGGTATCTTTTCCGTGCCAAACGTCGCATCGGTCCCCGTTATCCCCTCTTCTTCGGGCACCTTTCCCTGCTCCTTCCGGTCCCAAGGTTCATAGACCCCTGTCGCCTCTTTATAACCAAGTTCGGACTTCGCTTCCGGTATCACCAGTTCTGGCCGGGCCCTTCTTATTTCGGGAATGATTATATTAAGCGGCGTCTTAGGGACATCCGTCACCGACCTTCTCGACATAGCCAGAAAATTATTTGTAGATGCCGTCAATTTTGAAAGCGCGGTCTTCGGATAAACTCCAAGCCACACCATCAATATCAAAAGCGGTGCGATAAGCGCCGTCTCTCTGAGCGACATATCTTTCAGGCTCGGCTTCTTGTCGCCAAAGAATACTCGCTCGATCGACCATAGAATATAGACCGCTGCGATTATCACGCACGAAGCTGAAAAACAGGCAAGATAAGGCTGCGCCCTAAAGGCGCCAACTACTGTTAAGAATTCCCCTACAAAATTATTGAGCCCGGGGAGCCCTAACGAAGAAAGTCCCGTAAAAACGAACGCCCATGCAAAGACCGGCATTGCATTTGCAACGCCGCCGAAGTCCGCTATCTTTCTTGTATGCGCGCGCGAATAGAGCATTCCGAAAAGAAGGAAGAGCGCGCCGGTCGTTATCCCGTGATTCACCATCTGGAGCACCGCCCCTTGCACCCCTTCGGGGTCAAGTGCTATCAAGCCCAGCATCACAAATCCCAAATGGGAGACGGATGAATAGGCTATCAGACGCTTAAGGTCCTTTTGGACCATCGAAACAAGCGCACCATAAATGATGCTTATAACCGCCAGAACGAATATATAGGGCCTGAAATAAGCGACTGCGTCGGGGAAATATGGCATCGCTATCCTGTAAAATCCGTACGCGCCGGCCTTTAAGAAGACGCCGGCAAGGAGCACGCTACCGGCCGTAGGGGCCTCTGTGTGAGCATCGGGTAGCCACGTATGGAACGGGAATATCGGCACCTTGATTGCAAACGCTATCGCAAATGAGAGGAAGATCCACAGCTGGACCGTGGGCGCCAACGGGTTCATTCCAAGCGTTGTCATATCGAACGACCTGCCGGATGCCAGATAAAAATAGATAAGCCCGGCAAGCATAAGGACGGAGCCGACCACGGTATAGAGCAGGAACTTGGTCGCCGCATATATACGGTTGCCGCTCCCCCAGATGCCTATCAGGAAATACATAGGTATCAACATCACTTCCCAGAAGACGTAGAAAAGGAAAAGGTCCAGCGCCGCAAAGAGACCCAAAAGACCGATCTCGCAGGCAAGAATGAGCGCGTAGAACTCTTTGCGATGGCTCTTTATGTCATTCCATGATGCCGCAATGCAAAGAGGCGTTAAGATGGCGGTAAGCGCAAAGAGAAGAAGGCTGGCCCCGTCGAGACCCACCCTGTAATTGATGTTAAGAGAAGGTATCCATGCGACCGTCTCCATAAAGACGTAACCGTTCTGGTTGAAATGGCTCCAGAGATAATATGTGAGCACCGCGGTCAGGATACTCACGCTAAAAGCTATCGCGCGAACCCCTTCTTCGAACTTTCTGGGGATGAAAGAGATGAGAAATATCCCCAAAAGTGGAGAAAACAGGATCGCGGAAAGCTTATGGGCCAACATTAGATCAAGCATGTCTTTCCCAATTCATCTAGAACACTAACCATCCGACAACGAGCGAAACACCTATCACCATAAAGAATATGTAATGGGGCGTAAGACCCGTCTGCGCCTTGGCAACAAGTTCGCCCAAGAACCCGACCGACCTAGCGCCCCCGTTAACGCCCGCGTTATCTATTAAAGGAATATCAACGCCCTTCCACAGGATATTCTCCGAGAACCATTCGATAGGCCTCACAAAGAGGAACGAATATATCTCATCGATATAATATTTATTGTAAACAAGCTTGTAGGTCCTCTTGAACTTTGCCGCCACGGCGACCGGCCACGAAGGTCTCTGGACATATATTATCCACGCAACGAACGCCCAGTGAACGGCCCAGAGGACCGATATCACGGCCATTATGTGCTCTAGGCTTTCGTGCTTATCAGCAACCTCAAAGGCGGCCGCGGCAAACACGGGCTCTAGGAACGAATGCATGGATTTCCCCATCCAGCCGCCGGTTGCGGAAAGAACGCCCAGCAGAACAAGCGGAACAAGCATTGAAACGGACGATTCTTTTACTTGCGCCCGTTTTTCTTCCGAGAACATCGGACGCCCGAAGAATGTGAGGGCCACCGCCCTGAACATATAAAATGCCGTCAGGCCGGCGGTTATAAAACCTATAAGCCATAACCCAACGTGCCCCCTTGAATAGACCTGCCAGAGGATCTCGTCCTTGCTAAAGAACCCGGCAAACGGGTATATGCCGGATATCGCAAGCGAGGCCACAAAGAATACCGCAAATGTCCCGGGGAGGTATTTCTTGAGTCCTCCCATCTTGAACATATCCTGCTCATGATGAAGCGCATGGATAACCGAGCCCGCTCCCAAAAATAGCGCCGCCTTGAAGAACGCGTGGGTGACGACGTGAAAAATGCCCGCTCCGAACGCCCCCACCCCTTCCGCAAGAAACATATAGCCGAGCTGTGAGATGGTGGAATAGGCAAGGACCTTTTTAATATCTTTTTGCACAAGGCCCATAGTTGCCGCAAAGATCGCGGTTGCGGCGCCTGTGTAGGCCACAAGATTAAGGGCCTCCGGCGAAAGTATGTAAACAAAGTTAAGTCTCGCAACCATATAAACGCCTGCGGTGACCATTGTGGCGGCATGGATGAGTGCCGAGACGGGTGTCGGACCCGCCATGGCGTCGGGGAGCCATATATATAGAGGTATCTGGGCCGATTTTCCGCAGGCGCCTATGAAAAGCGCTATGCAAACAGGGGTTGCTATCGGGAGCAGGAACGCGGAATTTCTCTCGAGCGTTGCAAAGTTGAATATGTCCGGTCCCACTATCGCCTCGCCCTCAAGCATCCTCCAGATCAAGAGAAGGCCTATAATGAATCCAAGGTCCCCTATCCTGTTAACAACGAACGCCTTCATCCCCGCTCGCGCCTTTTCAATGTCGGTGAACCAGAAGCCTATTAATAGATAGGAACAGAGTCCAACCCCTTCCCAACCTATGAACATTAAAATTAGGTTATCAGCAAGGACCAGGATAAGCATGAAGAATAAAAATAGGTTCAGCTCCGCAAAATAGCGCGAGTATGCGCTATCGCCGTGCATATAACCTATCGAATATATATGGATAAGGCTTCCGACACCCGTCACAACCATCGCCATTACCATCGAAAGCTGATCGGCCCTGAAACATATGTCAACGCTCCAGCCCTTGAACGCGATGAATTTGTATAAAGGACCCGTTATTGCGACCGGTTCGGCACCTTCAAAACCGGTTAGCGTCCAAAAGACGGCCAAGATAGAAAGGAACGAGAGTACGGGCCCAACGACCCCAAAGAAACTCGACCATGAAGGGGGAGCCTTAAAGAACGAAAGGAGCCAGTTGATGACACTCGTAATAAGCGGGAGCAGGACGACAAGCGTAATGAGCCCTTCTATCGTGATGTTCTTTATTAAGAATTCCAGCATCAGTTCTTAAGTTCGCCCCATTTGCCGATATCTATCGTACCCTTAGACCTGTAAAGAGATACTATAATGGCAAGTCCCACCGCCGCCTCACAGGCGGCCAGAACAAAGTTGAGAATAACGATCGCCTCGCCGTCCAAAGAGCCGCTCATCTTAGAAAACGCCACAAACGCGATATTTACGGCCGAGAGCATCAATTCAATGGACATTAGGAGAACGAGCAGATTTCTGCGGATGAGGACCCCAAAAAGGCCCACGCAAAATATTATTAGGCTCAATATTAGGTAGTTCACTAAGGGCGTGAATTAAACGGATTTTATGCCGAATGCAACTAAAATGTATTTAATTGCCCCCTGCCTCAACAGTTACGTCAAAGTCAGAGTGATTTTCTAAAGTCTGGCATGCGTACGGCGGGCTAACCGTCCCCTTAAATATCACTAAATACGTTCCATAAGGGGTCCCCTCTTGAGCGGTGAGCTGAACCTGTTTTGAAAGCGGGCCCTGTGTAAGTAACGAAACCTCGTCAACAGGGGTAAGTACAAAACCGCCCGGATTAGGGGGATTACCCTGCGTTGTCAAAGAGAGACTAATCGGCGCGTTCGAATAACCATCGTTTCCGGACACACTCACATCGAAAGTTAGGCTCTCCCCCGGAGACATCGTTATTTGTTTTGCGTAAGGATCATTGCCCGCTAGGGTAACATCCATATTCCAGGACCCCATACACCCTGACGAAGAGCCGGAAATGACAAGTTCTTCTACTCCATATGATGCGGTTGCCTCGATATTATTTTCTGCCAATTCGCATACGCCTTCCTCGGCAGTGCCGCCATTTGCATAACAGTAACTAGTAACATTCCGGTCATCGATAGATCCATTTTCATTCCACATGCAGTTATGGGGACTCGTTCCGCCTCTTTTTGTGGGCCAGAGGTAGTAAGAGGTTTCGCATTCTTCTTTGGATGTGAGCTCGCCGCAATTCTTACGCACAACCGCGCCATGACATTTGTTATCGTACGCTCTCATGTCCTGAACAGCGGTCTTGCCGACCATGAATATGTTTTTAAAATTAAGATTCTCGATAAGCGTCTTGTCAAAGCTCAAGGAAAACGAAGCCGTATCCTTTACCGCATCAAGAATAAAGGCCTTTCCCTCTATGCCATACCTTTCCCCCATATCAATGCCAACAGCGACGGCGCCGGCCTTGGGCAATATGTCCATGTTCTTCCAGATAGCGCCAAACTCTTCCATAAACTTTGAATCTTTCTTGCTGACCGCATCCTTTATGATGGCCGCAAGCGGTGTTGTAATGACTCCGCAGGCAACTCCACAGTTAACGCTGGCGAGATACTGTTTAATGCCTGTGTTTGCCGCGGCGGCTTTTGACAGCGACTTTGGCGCCGTATTAAGAGACCCCGCCTCTTGTGCCAGATATTTCGCCGTAAACTCTTCGGCCGCGCCTTGTGTTGATATGATGAACGTTTTTTTGTCCGGCATCATCCCGTAAAACACCGATGAGCTACCGCAATCGCTGGTCTTATCTTTGTCACAAAGGGAAGGTCCTTCTATCTCATTAAACTCGATATCGTTTATCTTTTTACCGGCAGAGATCAAATTTTCCGCAAGCTTCTCCTTCAATTTATTTTGGAGCGACATGTAGCCACTTTCTCCCCCAATCATCAACCCCATGAATTCCTTCACTTGAACTTTCTTATTATCGTCAAACGTCTTTGGCCAACTGAACTTAACAGCCAATATGAACACTCCTTTCATATCCGGCGACAACGCTTCTTTAGCGGCAAAATCAAGGCTCTTGCCAACTACCCCCTTTGGCGTTCCGGGATCATCTGCAGAGACGCTCATTTCTCCTAAAATATTTCCCACTAACGGATTTTTGAACAATTCATCCATCTTTATCAGAACGATCGAATCCATATCCGGCATCATTCCCAAGACATCCTTTGAAACGCCGGCTGTCGCAAGCGGTGTATCGCTACCGCCAACACCGACGCCGCCAATAATCACTCCGCCAGTATCAATGGCCGGTCCATCTCCGCCTGTGATAACGGCCGCGTCATCGCCGCCGCCTCCTCCTCCACCGCATCCCATACATCCGGAACCGCCGCCCGAATATCCGGCCGATACGATCAGCGGGAAAAGGATAAGGACGCATAATTTTATAATTTGTTTCTTCATAAAAAGCCTCCTGCCAACTGGTGCAGCAATTTGCGTGCCACGGCGTTCTATTAAAGAAATCAATGATAACAACCGATTAGATTAGATCTGAATTATCAATTTGATAAGATATAGGTTGCGGCGTCAATAACGCTATCATTCTGATAAATGATGGTTTTTGCGGGCGGCGACTATGGCGGCGACCACCGCGACTATAATGAGGACTGAAAGGAGCTCGAACGGCACCGCGTATTTTGTGAGTAGCATTCGTCCCACCGATTCAACGCTCCCTATGATCGGCGATTCGTTCTGGGCGATTACCCTCTTCTTCATGAACCAGAATGCCATGCCCATGACTCCCGCAAAATATATTATGGCGCTCGCGATGACTATCCTCCCGCCGGTAAGATATCGCCGCTTGAAGGCCCTTGGGCTCAAGTTAAGGAGCATTATCACAAAAAGTATCAATACCATTATCGCGCCGGCGTAGAGAAGCACCTGCAACCCCGCAACGAGATACGCCCCCATAAGGACAAAGAGCGCCGCCTGAAAGAAGAGCGTAATAACGAGCCATATGGCCGAATGAACAGCGTTCGCACGGGTTATTACAAGTATAGAGCTGATTACGATCAGTGCGGCTATAATATAGAAGAACATATATCACCTAAAGTATGTTGCGCCTGCATAAAGGACAAGGCCGGTAAATATGATATTAATGATAGCAAGTGGCACCATTCCCTTCCATCCAAGGCCCATGAGCTGATCGTATCTGAAGCGGGGAAGCGTCCATCTCACCCATATGAAGAACCAGCAGAAAAAGAGGGTCTTTGTGATAAAACAGCCTATCTGCAAGAACGGCACAACGAACGAAGGGAGAAAACCGTTCAAAAGTTCGGTAGATGCGAACGGAATCTGCCATCCTCCGAAGAAGAGCGAGACAAGTATCATGGAGCCAACTACCATGTGAGCATATTCGCCCATAAAAAAGAGGGCGAACTTCATGCTGGAATATTCGGTGTGAAATCCGGCAACCAGCTCCGACTCGCCTTCGGGGAGATCGAACGGGTTCCTGTTAGCCTCGGCAAAAAGGCAGGTGAGAAATATCACGAACGCAAGGGGCTCTCTTGCAAAGTTCCAGTCCCAGAACTTGGTACCCTGAAGCAGTACTATCTCATCGAGCCTCACCGAACCTGCGTACATAATGACGCTTACGAGCGCCAGCCCCATCGCCACCTCGTAGCTTATCATCTGCGCCGAGGCCCTTAATCCGCCAAAAAGGGAATAGGCGCTGTTAGAGGACCAGCCGGCAAGAAGGACGCCGTAAACAGAAAGTGAGGCGATGGCCAAAATGTATATAAGGCCTATATTAATGTCGGCTATCTGAAAGGTGATGAGGTGATCTTTTATCATTAACGGGGCGGCAAGCGGTATCACCGCAGATGTCGCCACGACAACGAAGAAGACTATCATTGGAGCTACGACAAAAAGGACCTTGTCGGCCTTTGTGGGAATTATGTCCTCTTTGAAAAAGAGCTTCAAAACATCGGCGAAGTTATGAAAGAAGCCACCGCACTTGAAACCTAAGATGCTCGCACGGTTCGGGCCCCTTCTGTCCTGAATATAGGCCGCACCCTTTCTTTCCCACCAGATGAGGACGGGTATGAACGTAAGGATGATGGATGGTATCGCTATTACTTTTACTATATCGATAGCTAGGGTCATAAATTATATTGTCATTGCTTCGCCCGCAATGACACAAGCCAGTCTTTTATACTCCTTGCGTCGCCCTTTGGTTCGCAGGCCTTGCTAAATTCTTGCGACTCTCCCTTGAAATTAACGAACGTTCCGGAGCTTTCAACGAATGTCGCGCGCGGCAGGATCACATCTGCTCCCGGGACCGCATGCTCCATATCGTGAGTTATCTGAACTATCATGTTCCACTCAAATCCGACCGCTTTCAAGATATCATCTCCCGATAATGCCCCGGCAATGACCAGAACGTCTCCCGTGAGGTTCTCGGGTATCTCTTTCAATCCTTTACCCTCAAGATACTTTGTGTTCGGATTCTTGTCCTTCTTTTTTATTATGCCGTCCCCAAATTCGGTCTCTTCTTTCCTGCCGGTCATATAAACTTTTCCGGCGATCCCTAAGAAGGCATCAACATCTTCGCATGAGGCGCCGCTCTCTATGACTCCAACCACTTTTTCCTTGGGGGCGGAGCCAAGAACGGACCTTATATAGGAAACCGTATCGACGGGATTCGTCTCAACGAACCCGACCTCGCTCTTTGTGAGAGGCGCCGTTATCCTCTTGTCCCCCTGCCACTCCTTGTAAGAGAGCCTTCCATCGTCACACAAAAAACCTCCGCGCGGGCGCCACCTGTACATCGTATCGCTCTCGTGGTCTATCCAGATGGGGCATCCGTTGGAGCAGTTGGGACAAATAGAAGGCGTTGATCTTAAGAACCAGACCCTCTTTTTAAATCTGAAATCCTTCGATGTCAAAGCGCCCACGGGACAAAGATCGACCGTGTTCATCGCGTACGGATTGTCGAGTTTTCTTCCGGGGGCGGTCGTTATAAAGGACCTGTCGCCCCTTATTGCAACGGTCAGGTCGGATTTTTTGGCCGTCTCTGCACAGAACCTGACGCATCTTGTGCAAAGAACGCATCTTTCGTTGTCGAGTTTTATGTTCGGGCCTACATCGACGCCCTTTGGTCCGTGCGTCTTTTCTTCCTTGAACCTTGAGGGACGCCCCGAATATTTAAAATGATAGTCCTGTAACAAACACTCCCCCGCCTGATCGCATATCGGACAATCGAGCGGGTGATTTGCTAGTAGGAACTCCAGAACATCGGCGCGCATCTTTTTAACGGCGGCGCTTGCGGTATTTATTACCATCCCTTCCGCAACCGGCAGGTTGCAAGAAACTGTTAATTTAAATGGGGTGAACGACTCGCTCGAAGACTCGCTCCTTCCCCCCAAACCCCTCTCACTCGCACTGGCAGAGCCAGATGCTCGTTCGCCTATCCTGTATGATACATCCACAACGCACATTCTGCAATTGCCCGAAACAGAAAGTGCAGGATGCCAGCAAAAATGGGGGATAAATATGCCGTTATCGAGCGCCGCCTTGAGAACGGTGGTCCCGGCGGTAGCCTCTATCTTTTTATTGTCTATCGTTATTACTGGCATAAGCAACGGTATCGCTCATCCTGAGCCTGTCGAAGGATGAGTTATTGGTTCATGGTTCGACAAGCTCACCATGAGCGAATATATTTATAATCTTTTTTCGAACTCGTTCCTGAATTTTGTTATAAAACTTTTAACCGGCATGGCGAGGGCGTCGGCAAAGACGCAGATCGTCCTGCCCATCATATTATCTGCGAGCGTAAGCATCATTTCAAGGTCTCCCGCCTCGCCCGTGCCGTTCATTATCCTGTCCATTATCTTCTTCATCCATCCACTCCCTTCGCGGCATGGCGTACATTGACCGCACGATTCGTGATGATAGAAATCTACAAGTACGTTCAGGGCAAGGACCATGTCGGTCGTATCGTCCATGACTATCATGCCGCCGCTACCGAGCATAGTGCCGGCTTCCCCAAGCGATTCATAATCAAGAAGCAGGTTCTTTGATTCCTCGGCGGTCATAACAGGGACAGAAGAACCGCCGGGTATGATCGCCTTTAATTTTCTCCCCTTCCAGACCCCTCCCGCCTGTTCGTTCAAAAATGTCATGAGTGGGAGCCCCAGCGGTATCTCGTAAACTCCTGGCTTGTTCACATGCCCGGCAACGCTTATGAGCTTTGTCCCCTTACTCTTCTCGGTTCCTATTGCGGAATAAGCGGCGGCTCCATTATTGATGATGAAAGGAAGCGCCGCAAGCGTTTCAACATTATTGACGATGGTCGGTTGTCCGAAGAGCCCCTTTACCGCCGGGAACGGAGGCTTGATGCGCGGATATCCCCTCATCCCCTCTATCGACGAGATGAGAGAGGTCTCTTCTCCGCAGATGTAGGCCCCCGCCCCTCTATGGACTATGATGTCGAGGTCGAACGACCTTCCCAATATATTTTTACCCAGGAAATTGTTCTCATAGGCCTCTTTTACCGCCTCTTCAAAGATCTTTGCGGGCCTTGCGAACTCTCCTCTTATATAAACGTATGCCTCGTGAGCGCCTATGGCGTAGGCGGCTATTATTATGCCTTCGATAAGTCTGTGCGGGTCCTTTTCCATGAGCGCCCTGTCTTTGAAAGTGCCCGGCTCGCCTTCGTCGGCGTTGACACAGAGATAGACCGGGCCATTGTGCCCCTTTGGAACAAAGCCCCACTTGACCCCTGTCGGGAAACCTGCTCCGCCCCTGCCTCTTAGCCCGCTCTTTTTCACCTCTTCGGTGACTTCAAGCGGCTGCGTGGAGAGCGCCTTTTGAATGGATTTATACCCTTCGCGCCCGAGGTAGGCAGAGAACCTCCCGGCGTTCATAATATTAAAGTTCTGTGTCAGGACTTGCGGCATTCTTTTATTATCCCGTCTAATTTTTCGAACGTTAAATTCTCATGATAATCAAGATCGACCATCATCATCGGGGCGTCTCCGCACGCGCCAAGACATTCGACCGTTGATAAGGTAATGGCCCCGTCCTCCGTTGTCTCACCCGCTCCTATCCCGAGCTTTGCCTTGAGATATTTGAGCATCTCTTCGCTTCCTCTAAGCCAGCAACAGATATTCGTGCAGAGCTGAATGTGGTGCCTGCCGATCTTTCGGCGGTTGAACATCGTGTAGAACGTAACGGCGCCGTAAACGTCCGCCACCGGGACATCTAACTGCATGGCAACATATTCTATCGCCTCGTCGGAAACATAACCGGCATCTTCCTGAACGAGCCAGAGCGCAGGAAGCAGTGCCGCCCGCGTGCTGGGGTAACGCTTGATCACTTCGTGCAACTTGTCTTCACGTTCTGTGCTTAGTCGAAAACTCATAAATTTGTGTCACCACCCGCGAAGGCAGGGGTCTCGTTCATACGCCCTAGATCCCTGCTTTCGCAGGGATGACATTCTACCTATCCAACTCTCCCGCTATCACATTAAGCCCACCTAAAATGGCCACCGCATCCGCTATCATGTGGCCCTTTATAAGTTCAGGGTACGCCTGATATATCGCAAAACAGGGCGGCCTTACCTTTACTCTGTAAGGTTTTGGCCCGCCCTTGCTCACTATATAAAATCCTAGCTCGCCGTTCGCCCCTTCTGTGAACGAATAGACCTCGCCCGCCGGAACGTCCATCCCGTGCATGATGAGCTTGAAATGGTCCATGAGCCCTTCGATGTTCCCGTAGGTCTCCGCCTTTGGCGGAAGCGCAACATCGTGCTTATCTATGATAATGGGCCCATCCGGCATCTTCTTAAGGACCCCTTCTATGATTCTTTTTGACTGGCGAACCTCTTCGAATCTTACCATTATCCTGTCGTATGTATCGCCGTTCTCGCCAATGGGGACGTCCCAGTCGAACTCGTCATAATGATAGTAAGGGAACGCCTTTCTTACATCGTAAGGGACGCCCGCCGCACGAAGGCACGGCCCCGTGAATCCCCAATTGACCGCGTCTTCCGCCGAGATAGCGCCTATTCCGCGCGTTCTGTCGAGGAATATCCTGTTCTTAACAAGGAGCCCCGTGACATCCATGACGGCGCGATCGAGTTTTTTAAGTACCGTTGGAATATATTTCTTGGTGTTTACCGGAAGGTCCCTTGCAACACCACCGATACGCGTGTAGTTCGTGGTAAGCCTTGCCCCGCAGAGTTCCTCTATCCAGTCGTAGAACCATTCCCTGACATTGAACGTGTACCAGTAGTTGGTGAGCCCGCCCATATCTACAACGTTGGTGCCGATGGCGACGAGATGGTCCATTATTCTTGAGACCTCGGAGACAAGCACGCGGATATATTTTGCGCGTTCGGGGATATCTATCCCCAAAAGCTCTTCCACCGCCCGTGCGTAGCCGACGTTGTTCATGAGAGGAGAACAATAGTTGAGCCTGTCTGTATAGGGTATCACCTGAGAATATGTGTGGTCCTCGGCCTCTTTTTCAAAACAGCGGTGCAAGTATCCGACCTCCGGTATGGCATCGACAATCTTTTCGCCTGAAAGTTTCAGCATGAGGCGGAATGTGCCATGCGTTGCCGGATGGCTCGGTCCGAAATTGACCCAGAAAAAATCGTCGTCATTCTTTTCGCCGTCGCGAAGGTCGATCGGAACGGACATCTCCTGCCTTTTGCCTATGGGATAATCCTTTCTTAGAGGATGCCCCACAAAACCTTCGTACATTAAAAGGCGTTTGAGGGCGGGATGCCCAGTGAAATTAACGCCGAACATGTCAAAACATTCGCGTTCGAACCAGTCGGCCGACTTCCAAACGGAGGTCACGCTTGGGACGCTGGCATCTTTTTCATGGAGAGGACATTTTATCCTTAATCTTTTGTCGGTCGTTGAAGAACCCAGATGATAAACAACGTCGAACCTTCCTTCTTTACGGTCTAAATGGTCCACGCCACAGACATCCATGAGGAAGTCGAATTTATCCTTCTTGCGAAGCTCTTTCGCCTTATCTAAAAGCTCATCTCTATTTATTATCAGCGTTTCCATATCGCAACCTGTCGTCCCCGTGCAAACGGGGACCTCGTTTCTACGCTCTAGATCCCCGCTTACGCAGGGATGTGACACCTATTTTATCCCCGGTATCGCCTTGGTCCCGGATATGTCCGACTCGTTAACGATGCCGTAAAGTCTTCCGTCGTCTTTATATACCTTTAATAGCTCGTATTCCTTCTTTGCTGCTTTCCCTTCCGCGGTACCGCCATCTTTCTTAATAATATCTTCGAACGAGCGGAGAGCCTCTTGCCTGTAGGGTTCGGCCTTGACTATCAATTCTTCGGGGGAAATAGACCAGTTATAAAGGACCCAGCTCCATTTTCTGTGGATCCACCAAATATCTTCGTTCATGCGGGCCCAGAGGAGCCGGCCCTTTCTTCCCCATTCTCCGCTCTTATATTTATCCGTGAACACTTTTATCCCAGAGAGGACCTGATCCGGGCGCCCGACAAGATTTTTGGAAAGTCTTAAATATGCCGATTTGGCCGCTAAGCCGCTCTTTGGAAACTCGTCGGCCACCTTGTTATAATGTGCTCCGGTGTACTGAATGATAACGAGGGCCTCCGAATATTCAAATGAACCGGGCCCGTATGTGGCGTTCAACTTTGCGGCGTAAGCCTGCATGCACGGTGTACCTCTAAGTTTGCTGCCGCTCCTGAAACAAACGCGCTCTGCGCGGGTATTTATGATATCGGACATCTTTTCAAGCGATTCGCCGAGCTTAATGTAGGCCCCGGGCATGAGTTTAGAATCTCCCGCATGTTCTTTTGTGAAATTGAGGTACCAGTTGGCGGCCTCTTCGTATTTGCCGGAGCTGAGTAGCCGGTCGCCGGCGGCGTACTGGTTGTCGGCGGCATTCGCAGAAAGAAGCAGGAAGCAGGAGGCAAAAAGCAGGATAGAGACAATCAGAGCGACCGGTGATCGGTGGTCGGTGTTCGGTTTCATAGCGCCCCCTTTTGTATCTTTTCCTGCAGTTTGACTATTGCGTGCAGGATCTGCTCCGGCCTCGGCGGGCAACCAGGTATATAGACATCGACGGGGATTATTTCGTCTATCCCCTGAATAGTTGAGTAGTTGTTATAAAAACCGCCCGAACAAGCGCACGCCCCCATCGATATCACCCACTTGGGAGAGGGCATCTGCTCATATATTCTCTTTAGAATGGGGGCCTCTTTGTAAGATATGGTCCCCATCACAAGGAGCAGGTCGGCCTGCCTAGGGGAGAACCTCACCAGCTCCGCGCCGAACCTCGAGATATCGAAACGGCTCGAGACAACGCCCATGAACTCTATCCCGCAGCACGCGGTGGCAAAGGGCATCGGCCAGAGGCTGTATTTGCGTCCCCAGTTAACGACCTCGGCCAATTTTGTGACTAAAAAGTTATTCATTTCTGCCAATCAAGCGCTTTGCTTCTTAGGACATAAACAAGCCCCACCGCAAGTATCCCTATAAAAGTAAGACCTTCAATTAATATGAACTTTCCCATTCCTTCAGCAACGAACGACCTGAAGAGCGCCGCCCATGGATATAAAAGGGCGACCTCTACGTCAAAGAGAAGGAATATGATCGCTATGATGAAGAATTTTATATTTAGGGGCCTTCTCGGTTCGATTGTCTGATCAAGGCCGCACTCATAAGGTTCAAGGTCGGTGGTCGTTCTCTTCGGCCTTCCTAAGACGGAAGAAATGGCGACGAACGTCCCCGCAATCAGGAGCGCGAAGACAAAAAGCATTAAAATTGGGGTATATTGGTTGCCCACCGGCGCGGGATAGTGCTGAAAAACTCAGAAGATGTCAACAGTCAAAAACGCTTTAGAGCATACTATTATAGTCTATCGCGCGCGCTCTGCTCATAACGCCATGTGTCGCACTTTGGGTCGGTGGATTCAAATATCCCACAATCAACAGAATTGCCGAGGTCGTTAATGAACTGTTCGTTCACAGGCAAGAGTCCGACGGCCGGATTAACGCGTATCGCATACGGCGCCAGCCTCTGCGCGGTCTGCGCCAACAGATACGCCAAGCCAACAATAGTAACCACCGGTACCAGTTCTTCTGTCGTAACAGGTGCAGGTACGGGGAATCTTGGCCCGTTCTCTTCAAGATCATATTCTATCATGACCCTTTTGGCACCGCCATCAGGCGCGGGGGCAGGGGCTTCTCCAGGCGCACCGTTGACCGGAGGCGTGCCTGTCGGGGGACCTTTTCTAAAAACGTCCTTAATCCGCTTCCGCAGGCCCCCTAATGGTATCGTAACAATATCTACCACAAGCCTTACAGTATATATTACAACGCCTCTTATGAGATTGCGTCCAATGTAACCTAAACCCGTCATCAGAAGGTAAGTGGCATATCTCAGCGGTGACATAACACTTTCAAGCTTTGAGATCGGCGTGCAAAAATCGTTATATGACACCCACGCATCCCACGGGATCCCCCTCAATGCAGCCTTGAAGAACGCGTCCATCGGATGAGCCGGCTTCTCTTCGTCCTTCATCCACCACGGCCTGGATTCGCTGCTAGATCCGACCGTTGAGATATCGACATCTTTCGTCTTTACCATGTCATAGACTTCCTTACATACTTCCCTGGGGTCGACATAGGCGATCACCCCGTTATCAATCGGATATTTATTGAGCATGAACTCTGGTTCTTCGGTCGTTCCAAGATTTACAGGTTTAAAGGTGTCGACACACTCCTGTAATCTTTGCTGAAAGCGTGATTCGTTCTCCGCCGTCCATCTCCTCTCTTCGGGCTTCTTTAAAGACTCCTCGCCCATAAATCTTTTGTACTGGCCGTTGAGTCTCCACGAAAGTTTTTGAGGGAAATCGTGAAAGAATAAAAGAGAGTTCACCCGTGAAGTTATCCTGTCGCAGAGCTGGCCCGTACCGGTCGTGGATGTCGTCGGTGTGGTCAGAAGCGCCTTGAATACCGTGCCCCAACCGCGTCCGAGCGTATATTCCGTTGCCGCCGGATCCGACATGCTCCCGCCAACGGATCCCATCTTGCAAAAATTCATCTCTTCATCAACGGCCACGGCCATTATCTCGGAGAATGGGTCCTCATCCTTATCTTTAGGCCTTGTGGCATTTGCCAGATTCTTGATAAGCTCGACCGCAACGCTGGTATCGGTGGTGCAAAAGAGCTCTCTGAACTCCTTCATGTGCTCTTTTGGTATGGTTAGTTCATTGGTAGATCCAAGTTTTGTGGTCATGAGAGTTCTCCTCTTTCCATCCACCCATCTATCTTTTCGGCAACTCCATGAAAAAGTTGCTTCTAAATAAATAGTTTTTTAGCAATCATGGGCATGCCGAAGGGTTGCTAACTATTTTCCACCTGTCAGGCAGTCGGGTGGAAAATAACGCTTGAGCTTCTTATTTTCACCCCAAAGCCTTGAAAACGTTGGGCTTACTGACCAGAACCCGATGCCGTTCTTCTCCCCGAATTCACCAGCGTCTCCATGTATCTTATAGTCTTGGCTCCTGTATTTTTGGTACGGATAGATGATGCCCAAGAGGTCCTTAAATACGGTCAAGGAATTGTCGTAGTCCATTGCAAGCTTTGGGTGCTCCCTTAGGAAATTTCCTACCTTTGCGGTGAACGTGGTCATCTTTGATGCCGGGAAGAGCTCTTCTGGCTTGTATAATTTATCCGCGCCAAGTGCCTTGGCGAGAGCCTTCAACTCCGGATTGGAAGATAACGTCAGGAGGCTCTCGGCATCCATTATCTGTTTTTTATAATCTCCGTAGACGTTCGTCTTTTTCGCAAAACCGAGGAAATCAGGCACGAGCTTTGTGTTGATATATTTTATTATTTCCGCCTCATTTCTTGCCATGGGCGAGACAAGATATCTGAAATATCTATCTATCTCCTGCTTCATTGTGCAGACCCAGAGAGGGTCCGTATCCGCCGTGAACCTGACGCTTGTTGAAAGCGTCGTGAATGCGTACGCCCCCTTGACTATAAAATCCGTGACCCTCGCACCTAATGCATCTTCCTGAAGCATCTCGTCGGTAAGCGCGACACCGCTCAACTCTTCAAAATGCTTCGTCATGAAATTAGTGACTATTGTCGCCACCACGCCGTCATAATCCATCGCAACAGATATAATCCTCGTTGCATAATATAGTTCGTCCTTCGTAAGTTTGGAGGGGTCCTTAATATATGTGCCAAGGACCTTTAGATTGTTATCGATGGCCTTTGTGTTCATGAATGGAATACCCTTGTTCACCGGTGCCTTTCCGCCGTTCACCTTATCCCAAAGCCAATCTTTTACCATCTGGGTCTTGGCGGGATCGTTGGGGAAATAGGCTAGCTGTCCGCGTTCAGGCGCATCGGCGTTAGCTTCCCTGTTCGGCCCCTGAAAAAGAAAAACCCCGGAATTAAAACATGCCTCATCGGGCGCAACAAGAACGCTGCACGTGTCGGCGTCGTGGCAGAAACATCCCCCCTTGTCGAACATCTCGCAATATTTATCCTCTTCCTTATAACTGTGCGAAAGGACGAACTTGAGCGGCAGATACTCGTGAGGAGGGACGCCGTTGGGAGAGCCTCCCTTGTTCTCAAATAGCTGTTCACCGTTGTAGTATATCTCGTAGAGCGCCTTCGCTATCTTGTCCTTGGGATGATCGGTGAAGATAGTCGTTGGTGCATTTGGTGCCGGTATCAGACGGCGGATATTATCTATATATTTAGAGACCTCATCGCGGCTAATGGTTATGGCCTTGAATATCGCCACCTTTTGATACTGGTCTCTTGGAACATCCCAGGTACCCTTTACCTCGTGGCCCAAAATCCTTGCCACTTCGGTCGTGGAAAGCTTCTCGTCTTTGCTGTTGACCTTGAGAAGATCTATTGGATCCTTGCGGGCGCCTGCGGAAACCGCTTCATCTTCGACAACGCCGTTCCTCAACTTTCCCCGTATTGCCATCTCAACAGTATTTCTGTCGAGTCCGGTCCTTGCCTGCACCATCGGGATCAGATCATCTATGTAACGCCTGTCTCGCGGGTAACTGCATGTTCTAATTGGCATATGCACTCCTTTTTAGTTTATGCGTCGAATTATAGTAAGCCTTGTCGGATAAAGGCAAGCAAATTATCAATAAAACCCGCAAAAAGGGTCGGACCCCTGGAGGGGGGTATGGAAATAAAATGCTTTCAATTGGCTTGAGATGTGTGTATATGAAAGTCGTATATGGCGCTTCGAAAGGTCCACATAGAAAAGATCGTACACGCAATAACTTCTAAATTGGTCGAAGATAAGTCGTTATTGGTGGCTGAAGAGGCCGTTTTGGGCAGAATCTCATCGATTTTGAACGAAAATATGGAAAAAGAGCGCGCGATCGAAGACGAGGCGCACAAACTCCTCGATCAAAACCGAAAGGCAATAGGCGGCGACATTGACGAATCAAAGGCCTTTATGATGATAAAGAAGCAACTCGCAAAACAAAGAGGGTTCATATTGTAATGTCATCCTGAGGGCATTAGCCCGAAGGATCCCACGCGTTTCAGTTATGGGGATTCTTCGCTATTGCTCAGAATGACATAATAGTAAAATGAGACTTTCCGACGAACGCATCACATTCCTGTCCGGTCATATAGTGAAGTCTCTTGTTATGGAAAAGCTGATAGAGACCGACAGCGAATCATTTCTTGCCCAAGACATCAAAAAGATGATCGTCTTCTTCTTAAAGCATGAAGAGACTGTGGATCAAAAGGTGCGCGACAAGATCGCCTCTATCAAACGCGGCATTCCCGAACATTCACGCGAATGGGACGTGCTTTACGAACAGTACTATAACGAAGAGATGCGTAAGTTGAAGTAACACCAGCCAGCAATGTTTCAGGCCAGCAATGCCGGCAAAGTTAGGTTTTATACCTTGCTTGCCTTGCTGGCTTTGCTTGCCTTGTTGGCCAATTATGTTTGATTTAGTTATAATTGGTGCCGGACCTGCGGGTCTTTCGGCGGCGATACACGCAAAAAGACTGGGCCTTAACTTTACCATCATCGAGCGCGGAACTCCGGGAGGACAGGCCACAGTTGCATGGAAGATAGAGAACTTCCCCGGAGACCTTTCTATTTCAGGCGCAAAATTAATGGACAGGTTTTTATCTCATGTGAACGAACTGGAGATCAAGATTCAAAGGACCGAGGCGGAGAGTGTTTCGTTCAAGGACGGTCTATACCTGGTAAGGACCGACCAGGAAGACATCTCAAGTAATGCCCTGATCCTTGCAACAGGACTTGAACCGGTTAGGATTTCAAGGCCAGATGCTCATTATTATCCAGATCCGAACAGTCTCCGGCATGAAGGGAGAACTGTTCTTGTCATCGGCGGCGGAGATTCAGCGTTCGATGAGGCAATATCTTTCTCGGCAAAGGCAAAGAAAGTCACCATCGCCATGAGGGGCGCGGGACCTAAAGCTATTCCAGGACTTGTTACCGAAGCCATAAAACGCGGGATAGAAATAAAATGCGGCCTTAATGAAAATGAGCTTGCCAAATTAGACGCAGATATTATTGTCGCCTGCATCGGCAAAAGGCGGGATCTAAATATACTGGATGATCCTTTGCAAATCACGAATCACAAATCACAAATCACGGCCATTCAGCTGGCCGGGGATATTCTGCACCCGAATATCCGCCACATCGCAGTGGCCCTCGGCGACGGGATAACAGCTGTTGAAACGGTTTATGAGAATAATATCAAAAACGGGCGATCCTAAATTCGCCGAAGTCTATGTGGCGAACGTCGGGGATAATCCGAGGTCGCTCATCGAATTCGTCGATTCGGTCGACCCGAGATTCCCGCGTGAAGAGAAGCAGGTAATAATAATCTCCGCTCAAATCGGCTGCCCCGTAGGGTGCCTCATGTGCGACTCCGGCACATACTTTCACGGCAACCTCACAAAAGATGAGATGTTCGCGCAGATCGATCACGTTCTTTCGCAACACACAGAACGCGGTATGCAGTACGCATCACATCCTAAATTTAAGGTCCAATTCGCACGAATGGGCGAACCTTCTTTGAACCCGGCCGTCCTTGCGGCGCTGGAGGAAATGCCCGCGCGCTATAGCATTAAAGGGCTTATGCCGTGCATAGCCACGACCGCGCCCGTTGCCGCCGCGAATTGGTTCAGACATCTCATCGATATAAAGGAACGTCTTTACCACAGCGGTGCTTTCCAGCTTCAGTTCTCGCTCAACTCGACCGATGAGGCGGAGCGCGACGCGCTCATGCCGGTGAAAAAATGGAAACTTGAAGACATCGCATCTTACGGTGAACTTTATCTCAGAAAGAACGATAGAAAGATAACCCTGAACTTTGCGCTCACAAAAGATGCAGAGTTCGAATCCAGGGTAATATCCGAAACGTTCGATCCCGAAAAGTTCCTGATAAAGATAACGCCGGTTAACCCTACAGACCTCGCAACGGCAAATAATTTTGACTCGGTGATCTCTCATGAAGAACCGAACGGCGCCGACCGTTTGGCAAATACCCTTGAGGCCTACGGCTTCGAGACCATAATAAGCATCGGGGTCCCCGAAGAGATAGCAATAGGAAGCAACTGCGGACAATCCGCAAGGAGAATACTAGATGGCAAGTCTGAAAACACGGGCCAATTGGAAACAAGGCCTTCTCTGTAATACAGGATTTGAGAGTGTAAAAGATATAGACGTCACCACAAAAGGGGCGTTAGACGAGTATAAGGGCGCATGGTCACCGGTTCATATGCTTGTATCTGCTGTGGAGACCTGTTTTATGGTCACGTTCTTGTCCATTGCAGAAAGGGCGCATGTTGGGATAAGGGCATTTGAATCGGAGACGGAGGGTGAAATTACGACACCCGATGGAAAGCACTCAGCTATAACTTCGATAACAATAAGACCAAATGTTCAACTTTTGAACAAATCTGACAGGACAAAGCTTCAAGGCCTCTACGAAAAAGCCGAACAATATTGTGTGGTTAGAAATTCTCTCAATTTTAAGGTCAAAATATTAGCCGTATAATCATTTTTTATCATTCCCCCCTTGACTTGAGCCCCGAGGCCGTTATATACCCGTCACATGGTTAGCACTCTCATGGTGAGAGTGCTAACGTCATGATATGTAGCTAAAGGAGGATAACTTATGTCAGCAAAATTCAGACCTCTCCACGACAGGGTCCTTGTAAAAAGGATCTTAGGTGAAGAGAAGACCTCTGGCGGGATCATCATCCCCGATTCAGCCAAGGAAAAACCGCAGGAAGCAGAAGTAATAGCAGTTGGCAACGGCAAGATCCTGGAAGAAGGCAAAAGGGTCGCCCTTGAAGTAAAGACAGGCGATCGCGTACTTTTCGGAAAATATTCCGGCAACGACATAAAACTCGATGGTGAGGAATATGTCATCATCCGAGAAGAAGATGTATTAGGCATTATAACGAAATAGATAAAACTTGTCGTTCCTGCAAAAGCAGGAATCCGGTGAACAGACCATGTCCCCGCCTTCGCGGGGATGACATAACAATTGGAGACAATATGGCTAAACAATTAGTATTCGAACAGGAAGCAAGAGAAAAGATCCTTCAGGGCGTCGATGTCCTTGCCAACGTGGTCAAGGTAACATTGGGCCCCAAGGGCAGGAACGTTGTTCTCGAAAAATCTTTCGGCTCACCCACCATCACAAAGGATGGCGTTACAGTTGCAAAGGATGTTGAGCTTGAAGATAAATTCCAGAACATGGGCGCACAGATGGTCAAGGAGGTCGCAAGCAAGACCTCTGACATAGCAGGCGACGGCACAACAACGGCAACGGTCCTCGCACAGGCCATCTATCGCGAAGGCGTGAAGCTGGTATCCGCAGGCCACAACCCGATGGCGCTGAAGCGCGGGATCGAAAAGGCCGTCGAAGCGGTCATTTCCGACCTCAAGAAACAGTCAAAGCCCACAAAGGATAAAAAAGAGATAGCTCAGGTAGGAACGATCTCCGCCAACGGAGACGAGACGATTGGCAACATCATTGCCGAAGCAATGGAAAAGGTGGGAAAAGAAGGCGTTATCACCGTCGAAGAAGCAAAATCGATGGATACGAACCTTGAAGTGGTAGAAGGTATGCAATTCGACCGCGGCTACCTCTCCCCCTACTTCGTGACAGATCCCGAAAGGATGACCTGCGCGATCGAAGACCCATATATCCTCATCAACGAGAAGAAGATCTCTAACATGAAGGACCTCTTACCCTTGCTCGAATCAATCGCACGCATGGGCAAGCCCTTGCTCATCATCTCTGAAGATGTTGAAGGCGAAGCGTTGGCGACACTCGTTGTCAACAAGCTTCGTGGAACGCTTCAGGTATGCGCGGTCAAGGCCCCGGGCTTTGGCGACAGGCGTAAGGCAATGCTCGAAGATATCGCAATTCTCACCGGCGGACAGCTTATAGCCGAAGAGCTCGGAAGAAAGCTCGAGGACATCAAGCCCGAAGAGCTCGGCCGCGCGAAGAGAGTGTCGATAGACAAGGACAACACAACGATAGTCGACGGCGCAGGCACAAAGAGCGCCATTGAGGGCCGCGTGAAACAGATCCGCGCCCAGATAGAAGAGACAACCTCTGATTACGACAAGGAAAAGCTTCAGGAGCGCCTTGCCAAGCTCGTAGGCGGCGTCGCAGTTATCAACGTAGGCGCAGCGACCGAGACAGAGATGAAAGAAAAGAAGGCCCGCGTTGAAGATGCGTTGCACGCAACCCGCGCTGCGGTCGAAGAAGGTATCGTACCGGGCGGCGGAGTAGCTCTAATCAGAGCCCTTCCATCACTCGATGCTCTTAAGGTGTCTGTCGACGAGCAGTGGGGTGTTAATATAGTCAAACGTTCGCTCGAAGAACCTTGCAGAATGATAGCCGAGAACGCCGGAGTAGAAGGCGCTATCGTCGTCAACAAGATCAAGGAGAACAAGGGCACGTACGGTTACAATGCCGCACAGGATAAGTACGAAGACCTTCTGGCCGCCGGCATCATCGACCCCACAAAGGTCGTTCGCATCGCCATCCAGAACGCATCATCGGTCTCCGGTCTCATGATCACGACCGAGGCAATGATCGCCGACAAACCCAAAGATGATTCGGCCTCACCTGCCATGCCGCACGGCGGAATGGGCGGAATGGGTGGAATGGGCGGAATGGGATATTAAAAAAAGTAATCAGTTATCAGTAATCAAAGGGCTCCGTGGAAGACACGGGGCCCTTTTTGCTTTGACGTAATTTGTTTTGACGTAACTTGCAAATTTGTGTAGGGTTTTCCTCACTCATGGGGAGCCCTTTCAGTAGTATAAGAATCTTTTTTCTTTCTTTTGTCGCCTTTGCCCTTTTCCTTTCACAGACAGCGCAGGCCATAGATTTTGCCGCGCACGGATATTACAGGACTAGAGGCAACGCCTACCAGAACCTTGACCTGCAGAGCAAGTACCCGAACCACCGGTTCGGACTTGTGGCCTTTAATCAAATGAGGCTCCGCGTTCAGCCAATGGTCAAGTTCAACGATTATCTCTCGCTCTTTGCCGAGTTCGACGTCTTCGATAACCTGCTCTTTGGGACCCGAAATACCGAGCAACTTCAGTTGACCAACCCGGTCGTCGGCACCATTACGATGCCTGCGGGCGCGGCATCCGTATCGATGACTGGCGGCGATGCTGGAACGAACAAGACGATCAATTTCAGGCGCGCATGGATGGACGTTTTAACTCCTGTCGGACAGTTACGCATAGGCCGACAGCCATCTCAGTGGGGACTTGGGATATTCCAGAACGACGGCAACGAACTTCAGGGAGATTTCGGCGACAGCGCGGATAGAGTTATGTTCATAACCGGCTCCGAACTTGATGACGACGCATCCATTTCGGGCGGTATTCTTTGGGATATAGCGTTCGAGGCGCAGTATGATCCGAGGATCGAAAATTTTACCGAAGGCATCGCCGCTAACGGCAAAGGCACCCAGCAATATGCGGGGTTCGTCCTTTACCAAAGGCCGGAAGCAGAAGTAGGCCTATTTGGGGGCATAAGGCGCAGGAGCGGCGGAAACGGATATGTCGGAGAGGCTACCAACGCCCTTGGTACATCTGTCCCTGCGGGCCTCGACGGAAAGACATTCGTATATTTTGCCGATCTCTACGCCAAATATTCCTATAACGAATACGATTTCAGGTTCGAGGGGGTCTATTTGGGTGGTAAGATATCGACCGGCCTTGCACTAGATGCAGTCCCGTTCTCTTCTTACAGCGGAATATCTCCTACCCAGGGCGGTATCGCGGGCGGCATAATTGAGATGCCTACCAAGCAGGACATTCAGGTCTTCATGGCGGCCTTTGAGGCCAGCGGAGCGTACAAGTGGGGCGGTGAATGGAACCTGAAGACCGGCTTTGCCGAGGGCGACGCAAGTCCTCTTTCACAAAGGATAACCCAGTACGGATTCAGACCCGATTATCAGATAGGTCTTTTGATGTTTCACGAACCGATGGGGACGTCTCCCTCCCTTTACGGATGCCCTGCCACGAACCCCGGCTGCGGCACCAACACAAGTAAACTAACGGGCGGCGTTCCTATTACTGGCAACAATATAAACAACGCCATCTATGTGGCGACGGGTTACAAACATCATTTCGATATAAAAAGCGCCATCAAGGAATGTAACGACTTTGCAATAGGCGGAACGGTCCTCACCGCATGGGCCGACAAGAATCCTGTCGAACTGAATTTCCAAAGCATCCTTGAAAATGCCCCGCTCCCGATACTTTCAAATTCACACAAGTGGTACGGCTTTGAAGTGGATGCCAAGGTAGAGGCGGAGTTCTTCGACCATCTTTACACATCTCTCGAAGGCGGATTCCTCTTCCCTGGCGCCGCCTACAATATAAGCGTAAATGGGCAGACCCTGGGCACGCTTGTACAGGCCATCCCGTACTCAAAAGCGGAAATATCCTACGGCGGAAGATTGACACTGTCGCTTCTGTATTAACATCCCCGGGCCATGTACCATACGCGTCCACGTTTTTCAGCCCTTTAAGAGACTGTTGATTTGATGGATAATCCGGCCCGTCATCCCGATAAAAACGGGGATCTCGTGCATTTGGCCGCCCGAAATTTCCGATTTTGCGAAAATTACATAGAAAATTAACAACCTCCTTAAGTTGTCAAATTTTTGACGACAATTAGGGAGTCTATTTAAAACAAGCTTATATCACCTTCAATATCGGCAAAAATAAGAGCAGAATACAGATTGTGCAAAATCCGTTGCATGCCGGCAGGTGATTCCGCTGGATGCCGGCACCCTATTCCGGAGCATGCCGGCAGGGTATTCCGCTACCCGGCGGCAGGTATTTTGATTTAGTCGGAATAAACTCATACTGAGCAAATTGTTGCAGAAAAGGCCATAAAAGCCTCCAAAACAAAGGAGGAATATGTGGCACAAGAGAGGCTCAGTATGAGAAAGATAAAGGAAGTTCTAAGGCTCTACACGGGACCGTGATCTTTCCAGAGCGGCCATATCGGCCGAAAGATAAATCAAAGGCGGAAAACGGCGTAAAGCTGGCAAGGCGCTGGATATTGTTTCGATTGCGAAACAGGATGTTTTATTCGTTGTCGGAATTAAATAAGGCAATAGATACCCTGCTGGAAGAATTTAACGGCCGGATAATGAAAAAGTTCAAAAAGAGCCGTAGCGATCTATTTGAACAGCTGGACAAGCCGCACGCCATGGCGTTGCCCGAAAGTCATTACGAATTTGCCCAGTGGAAGAAGGCCAAGGTGCAGTTTAATTACCACATAAGCCATGAAGGGCACGATTACTCGGTTCCTTTTACGTTCATTAGCCAAGATGTGGATATCAAAACCACATGCAATATGGTGGAGGTCTATTGTAAGGGCAAGCGTATCTGCAGCCATAGGCGGAGCTACAAAACGGGATATACGACAGTTCCGGAGCATATGCCTATGAGTCACCAGAAGTATCTGGAATGGACGCCCGACAGGATATTGCGTTACGCGGAAAAGTACGGAGCTTCGGTAAAAGAGCTGATCGAAAATATCATGGGGTCAAGGCGGTTCCCGGAACAGGCGTACAAGTCGTGCATAGGGATCATCCGGCTGGAAAACAAATATACAGCCGAGCGGCTGAACATGGCGTGCAAGCGGGCGCTTGATTACAGGGCTTATTCATATTCCAGCGTGGTCAAGATCTTAGACAAAAACCTGGATAAGCAGATAACGACTATACCGAGTTTTCAATAAAAATGAATTGTTGGCCATTCTATTGATGACGCCTTGTATCATTTCTAAATGTTTTACTTTGTCTTCCATATTCTTATATCAGTGCGCAGAAATTATGCGCTTCAAAATAAATTTTTGAATTTTTGGTTTAGTTACCAAACCCTTTGGTAGTTTTATTGCAAACAAATACAATTCATGTGAACCATCTTTCAGAATCTCAGATTTAATATCGACCGGTTCAAGATGATATGTTTTTATCATCTCATCCTTTTCACGCTTATATGTAATGTAAATTTCCTTCCTGTTATTTGTCAACTCCTGCAAAAATGTTCGTTCCATCTCATTCTCCTCTTGACTTTCGATCCCCTTTCGATATACTTTGACCTAGTCGAAAATGAATCGAAAGCCAACCATGAAATACCTATGATCACAAAACGCCAAAAGGAAGTGCTAGATTTTGTAAAAGCCTATAAAAAGAAAATGGATTACGCCCCTTCCCTAGAGGAGATAAAGAAACATTTGGGGCTTTCCTCGGTATCAACAGCCCATCATCACGTCAAGAAACTCCAAGATGCAGGTTATATATATAAAGGGGATAATCAGCCAAGATCGGTTTTGCCGGCCGGAGAAACTGAAACCATAGAAATACCAATTTCTGGCACCATTGCCGCGGGCGAACCTATTGAAGCCATCGAAAACACGTCTGACACAATCACAATCACGAAAGATGATATAGGTAAGCATGGCCGTCATTACGCATTGCGTGTGGAAGGCAGTAGTATGATTGATGAAGGCATATTTGATGGAGACATGGTAATTATCAGGGACCAAAAAACAGCCGATAATGGTCAAACTGTTGTTGCTATAGTGGATGATAATCAGGCCACGCTAAAGAAATTTTATAAGGAGAATAATAGATTTAGGTTACAACCCGCAAACCCAAATTTATTACCAATATATAAGAAAGATGTAGAAATCAGAGGCGTCGTTGTAAAGATCATTAGAAATCTCGAATCACCAACCGAAGAGATAAAACGCGATATTACCCCTCTAAAAAGACGTATTGATTATTCTTGGGATTACAAAGGCGAAAATATAAAAACCTTTACTCATGGTCTACATACATATCCGGCTATGTTTATACCACAAGTGGCCAAGAGATTAATTCAAACCTACAGCCAAAAAGGAGATACTATTTGTGATATATTTTGCGGCTCAGGCACAGCCCTTGTTGAAAGCAGATTGTCAGGAAGAAATTCTTATGGAATTGATTTAAATCCCCTTGCCGCCTTCTTGGCAAAAGCAAAAACAACAGAAATAGATCCTTCCAAACTATCCAAATCATTTTTTCTGCTCCTTGATAGAATTGACAGCATTAAAAATAACGAAATTGCTAAACCGGAGTTTTTTAATATTGATTTTTGGTTCAAAGAAAGAATAATCCATCAGCTTGCAAAAATAAAAAAGGCCATTTTTGAAATAAAAGATAAATCAGTCAAAAATTTCTTTCTGGCCGGGTTTAGCGAAATAGTCAGACTATGCTCGAATACAAAGAGTGATGAATTTAAACTTGTAAGAAAATCGCCGGAGAAATTAAGTAATTTCGACCCCGATGTCATAGGGATTTTTAGGAAGAAGACCGAATCCAACATAACCGGCATGGCGGATTACTACAACCATGTTGATAAAAACACCGCTTGTAAAGTTATATTAGGAGACTCGTCAAAAGATAATGGAATGCCCGCCCAATCTGTCGATTGCATCATAACCTCTCCACCCTACGGGGATAGCAGAACAACGGTAGCATACGGTCAATTCTCTCGTCTTTCTGCTCAATGGATCGATATTTTTGATGATCCAAATAAAGCATCCGCTGTTGATAATAACCTGCTTGGCGGCAAAGGCACGAAAAACTTATTACACAGCCTACATTCCACACACTTGAATGATACGATTTCTAAGGTTTCCAAATGTGATAAAAAAAGAGCTGGAGAAGTTCTAAGTTTTTACATCGATCTAGATAGGTGTCTTAAACATGCCCATAAACTGTTAAAACAAAATAAATACCTCTGCCTTGTTATTGGCAATAGGCTTGTCAAACAGGTTCGTATTCCCACCGATTTTATTGTTGCGGAGCTGGGAGAAAAAATAGGATTTGTATGTGAAGATATAATCGTTAGAAATATTCCTGGCAAGAGAATGCCTCTAAAAACTTCTCCCACCAATATAGTCGGCGAATTGGAAGAAACCATGATCAGGGAAAGCATTGTAATTCTTAAAAAGGTTAAGGGATGATCTGTTTGTAATTATCAAATAGCTCTAAAAAATCTCTTTTATTGATCCTAAAGCCCGTTCCATGATCGTGATAACAGCCTTTCCGAGAGCCGCCACGATAAACCCCTATACGGATATCAATTTTCAGCTTATCGTTTTTGACCGCGGCTTGAAATTTGTTAATATTAAGATCAGAAAGTAAATAAGCTTCGTTATAATGAAAGTGTTCATTAATTGTTTTGCGCTCCCCTTTTGTTTCGGCAAACACCAATACTATTTTATCTGACTTGGTTTTAAGAACGTTGTCAAAGATGTCGAGCTGCCAATAGGCTTCAATGTTATTTTTATTTTCCAAGACCAATTTACCATCTTTTAGCGATATTTTAAAACCTTGAGGATTATATCTTGAGCCGTAGACTGTGGAATGAAGATTATAGTGACCCTCTTTATCCTTGTATTTATAGTTCTCAAATAGGATCCTATTGACACCCTTGGGTAATGGAGACTTGGTCGCGACCGTTAACATGCTTTCCGATTCAACTCTCTTTGCCTTTAACTCGATTTCGCCGATATCAGGCGTCCTTAAATTATTCTCTTCCACTTCGAGCAAATCTTCCAGCGTTTTGCCGATTCCAGTATCATTTGTCCTATGGGTTTTAATGAAACCCATATTGTTAATCTTTTGTAACTCCAAAACCAGATCTTTGAACGTAATTGTTGTTTTATTTGTCATAAGTTTTTGAAAATCTCCGACAAAGATACGTCTAATGCCGACGCGATAACTTTGATGTTTTTTAAGGAGACATTCCTAGCGCCACGCTCAATATCACTAATATATGTTCGATGAAGATCGCACTTGAAAGATAACTCCTCTTGGGAAAGTCCTTTTTGCGTTCTTAACTCACGGATTCTATTTCCAAGTTGTTTCTGAATATTGGCCATAATTTATTTGCATAATAGACATATGTATACTATAAGTCTACAGACTATAAGTGACATTATTCAATCTGGCCTGAGCGTCATTTAATCGGGGCTTAAGGTTGCTCAGGCCTTAAAGCGATTAAAGTTATTGGACTAGCCGAATGCAAAATGGCGGCTGATAAAATGCAAAAACTATGACGACGCGATTGCTTAAATATTGTGGCGCCGGCGTAGTTTTTGCCACTCGTAAAGTAAATGGGGTCAGGCTTCGGTAATTCGGTTATTTAATCTCCCGCACAGAGCAAGGCCTGTTATTCTTTTTTATATCAGCAATTGTCTGTTGCACTAGCTTATATAAACCGCTTCCATTCTCGACCATGTCTGATTGCAAAATCCGCTACATGCCGGCAGGTGATTCCGCTGGATGCCGGCACCCTATTCCGGAGCATGCCGGCAGGGTATTCCGCTGGATGCCGGCAGGTATTTTGATTTAGTCGGAATAAAATTCATATTGAGCAAATTGTTGCAGAAAAGGCCATAAAAGCCTCCAAAACAAAGGAGGAAGATGTGGCACAAGAGAGGCTCAGTATGAGAAAGATAAAGGAAGTTCTAAGGCTCTACACGGAACGGTGATCTTTCCGGCAAGACCATATCGGCCGAAAGATAAATCAAAGGCGGAGAACGGCGTAAAGCTGGCAAGGCGCTGGATATTGTTTCGATTGCGAAACAGGATGTTTTATTCGTTGTCGGAATTAAATAAGGCAATAGATACCCTGCTGGAAGAATTTAACGGCCGGATAATGAAAAAGTTCAAAAAGAGCCGTAGCGATCTATTTGAACAACTGGACAAGCCGCACGCCATGGCGTTGCCCGAAAGTCATTACGAATTTGCCCAGTGGAAGAAGGCCAAGGTGCAGTTTAATTATCATATATCTTGATCTCCGGGCCAACCGGCGCCGGAAAAAGCTATCTAGCCTGCGCCTTCGGTGGGTGGGCGTGCAGGAACGGTTTCACCGTTCATTACAACCGGTGGCCCAGGATGCTTGGCGACATCTTAGCGGCGAGAGGAGAAGGCGGTTATCTAAAATACCTGCAAAGGCTTACGAAGGTTGGCTTGCTCGTTATTGACGATTTTGGCCTGAACTCGTTATCTGAAACTGACAAAAAAGATCTCATGGAGATCGTTGAAGACAGGTACATGACCGGTTCGACCATTATCTCCAGCCAATTACCCATTAAAGATTGGCACGCTTTCATTGGCGACCCGACGATCGCTGATGCCGTTTGCGACCGGCTTTTTCATGTCGCTCATAAATTTGAACTGAAAGGAGGCTCCATGCGCAAAAAACAAGAAAACCTTGATTGATGCAGGCAGGGTATGTTAGCACCCACGTAACAGTTCTTCAGTATGTCACAGGGGTGCCGGCATGAGCGGAATCACCTGCTGACATCAGCGGAATTTGCAGATTGGACCTGACAAGCTACGATGGATTCAAGAGCGACCTGGCACAATTGGTCGCGGTCCTATTTGAATACGCGTTCTAAATATCCGATATTATCCGAGGTGCAATTTGAACTTTTTGAATGCCAGACCAACGCAAAAAACGGCTATCAGGAAAAGGGCCGCGGTATAGGTGACAACTACGAACGGGTCCCCTCCTTTCAGCATTATGTTCCTAAGCAGTATCGTGTAGTATATTAAAGGATTTGCCCATGATACGAACTTGAGTATCATCGGAAGATTATCTATCGGATACATGATGCCGGAGAGAAGTATCGCCGGCATCAAAAAGATGAAGCTCCCCATCATCGCCAGCTGCTGGTTCTTGGCCGCTACCGAAATGAATATGCCCATCGAAAGATAGGTCCCTATGAAAAGAAGGCTGGAGGCAAAATAGGCTCTGGCTCCCGGGCATGTAGGATATCTTGTCGCGGATCTCGAAAAAATCTATCGGTTTCCCGCTGTCCTTCCAGCCGATCTCGCCGCCGGATAGATTCAAAAGCCTCATGATGACCCGGAGGAGCGTTGTTTTTCCGGCACCTTCGGAACCTATGAGGCCGTGCAGCTTCCCTTCCGCGAAATCTATGGATATGCCGTCAAGGGCCTTTTTTTCCTTGGCAAAGGTCTTGGTGACATTTTTTACCTCAACCGATATTGGCATTAATCAACCTTCTTAATGAATCTGACCTCGATCGGCATTCCGGGCTTCAAAAGCATCTCGGAGTTGTCGAACTTGACCTTCACGCCGTAAACGAGGCGCGTTCTCTCTTTTCTGGTCTGGACGTTCTTTGGTGTGAACTCGGCCTCATCTTTTATATGAACTATCTTGCCCGGGATCTTCTTGTCGTGAAGTTCGGGAAGGACCCCTGTAACGTCCTCGCCAATTGAGAGCTGAACAAGAAGCGGCTGGTTCACATATACATAGGCCCAGACATCGTTCCTTAGATCTCCCATCGCCATCAGCTTGGTGCCGATGTTGACCCAATCACCGGCCTCATGGAACTTTGTGAGAATTATGCCGTCGATCGGCGCCTTGACGGTGCACCATTCAACATTGAGCTTACTGTCCTCGAACGACTTTTTGTAGGCATCGTACTGTTCTGGCGACATATTGCCCGTCTTAAGGAGCTTTTCAGCTCGTTCAAAATCGTTCCTCGCCTTATTGAATGCGACTATATAATCCTCGCACGTTAGCGTATAAAGCGTCTCTCCAACATTCACGTTGTCGCCTTCGTCTACAAGTCTTGCCGCTACCTGACTGTGGACGCGGGGGGCAACATCGACCTCCGTTGTCTCTATGGTGCCGACGTAGATGGATTCATCGCTCGGATATACAAAATAGGCCACCACCGCTATAAGGACTAGGGCTATCGCTACGGCCTTCTTTTTAAATTTCGGGTCTTTGACCTTGAACTTTTTTAAAAGACCATTCTTGAGCATTTTTCACCTCTTCATCCACCGCCAGAGCAAGAAGCTTGGATATCTGGACGGCAAGGCTGGCATTGTCCCTTGCAGCGTCTACCTTGGCCGAAAGGGCCTTGACGTTCGCCCTCTGCACATCCAGGAATATTATCTTTCCGGCCTTGAACGAATCGTAAGATAACTTCGCCACCTCTAGCGCGTCGCCCACCACCTTTACGTCAGTTGTGCGAAGTCTTTTATACGTATCTATCCAATCCCTCGTCTCGGATACATCTTTGGTCAGATCAATAACTGTCTGCCTTTTTTCTTCACTGGTCGAACGGGCCTTATATTTCTGGCTCTTGGTCTCTTTCCAGATGCTCCCCCATTCGAGTATCGGCATCTGAAGTCCCATCATCAGGCTGTTCTGCTGGATTATCTCATTCTGTCCGAGGTTCGGGTACTGATAACCTGCGATACCGGTAAGAGATATTTCCGGAAAATATTTTGCCGCCACGCTCTTTGCCGAAAGTTCGTAAGAGCTCTTCTGATTTTCGAGCGCCTTTACCTGGGGATGTGTCTCGGGGTTGAACGGTGTACCAGATCTGGGAAGCAGCAGGTCTAGCGATACGCTCAACGGTTCGGTATCAAGGTTCTCTGCGGTCTCTATGTCCTTTTCTATTCCGAGCGACGCGGCAAGCGCCCTTTTGGAAACGTAAAGTTCCCCTAAGGCCTGTTCAAGGTCCTTTTCGCGGTCGCTCATCTCCTGATGGGCCACGGCAAGGTCGAACTTGTCGGAAGCACCTACTTTGAACTTTTCATGAATGTAAGCGTACTGCGATCTTGCAAGGGTAAGCGCATCTTTCACGAGCTTTACCTGTTCCTTTGCAAGCTGAACACCGATATATGATGTCCTTGCTCCAAGCAAAACCTCTCTTTTATCATAATCTAATATGTTACTCTGTGCATCAGCGGCCCTCTTCAGGCTCTTCGCCCTGTTGAGTATCTGCCCCGTGTCCCAAACTATGAAATTAAGGGTGGGACTGATCGACCAGTTGAGATGAGTGCCGACCGTATTGCTAATTCCAAGGGAAGGAAATTCTATCTTCCCTATCTTGGATACGAGCGTGTTCTGCGCATTAAGGCTCAAGGTGGGGAGCCTCTTTAGTTTCTGAGAAGAGGCCGCCTGATACGCTGAATCGGCAGTGTAACTTTGGGCGATTATCTGCGGCGAGTTCTTTATGGCTATCTTTTCAGCATCTTTAAAGGTAAGAAGATTCAAACCTTCAGCGAACACCGTATTGCACAAAAAAAGAAGGCAAACTGTAGAAATTATCCCCTTCATTGAGAGATATGGTTATATGATTTTGTTTGATAAATAAAGGGTTATTTAACTCTGGAGAGGGCAGTTATCAATAAGCCTGGTCTTTCCTGCAAATACGGCGGCGAGGATCCTCGCCGGCCTATCTATTAATGCCAATCTTTCAAGTGTTTCAGCATCACATATCTTTAAGTAATCTATCCTGAGAAAAGATGAGACTCTTATCGTATTTTCTGCGATATTTATTAGCCTAGCTGAATTCCTTTCGCTTTTTTTGAAGGCGCTTTGCGCGGCAAAGATGCCTTTGGAAACTAAAAGAGAGGCTGCCCTTTCATCCTTTGAAAGGTGGGCGTTGCGGGAGCTCATTGCAAGACCGTCGCTCTCGCGGACCGTGGGGACCCCGACTATTTCAATGGGGGCATTAAGGTCCTTTACCATCGTTCTTATTGCAACCAGCTGCTGATAATCCTTTTCACCGAAAATAGCGACATTCGGTTGAACAATATTGAACAACTTTTGAACCACCGTTGTAACGCCTCTAAAATGTGTGGGCCTTGATCCTCCGCAAAGCCCCCTTGTGACCTCCGTCACATCCACATACGTCTGGTATCCTTTCGGATACATATTTTTATTCGACGGAAAGAAGACGACATCAACGCCGCAAGACATGGCCTTTTCAAGATCTCCCTCTTTGTCGTGCGGATATTTTGCAAGGTCCTCTGTCGGCGCGAACTGCTTCGGGTTCATGAATATAGAGAGCGCCAGTCTGTCGCCAAATTTTCTGCCTTCCCGCAGGAGAGTCAAGTGCCCTTCGTGAAGGGCCCCCATTGTCGGAACAAAGGAGACGCGAAGACCTTCCTTGCGCAACTCAAGCGCCAGTTCCTGCATCTCTTTTGGAGAAGATATGATCTTCATTATTTGGATGTGACTTGCTTCACTACCTGCAACTCTCGGTGGAACGTCTGCCCTTCGGAAGGAAATTCACCTTCTTTGACATCATTGATATAACTTTTAACGGCGGAGGTTATGATGTTGTTGAGGTCGGCGTACTTCTTAACGAACTTTGGGTTAAACTCCTTGTCCATCCCCAAAAGGTCGTAGATAACGAGGACCTGGCCGTCGCATCCGGCACCCGAACCTATCCCTATCGTTGGGATAGAAACGGTCTTGGTAATTTCAAGGGCGACCTCCGAAACTATCCCTTCAAGAAGGAGCATGAACGCCCCGGCCTCTTCAAAACCTTTGGCCTCTTCGATAAGTTTTTCTGCCGAATAGGATGTCTTGCCCTGAATTTTGTATCCGCCCATCTGGTGTATCGACTGTGGCTTTAGGCCTATGTGAGCACAAACAGGTATTCCCGACGATGTCATCGCGGCAACGGTCTCAATAAGCTCAACGCCGCCTTCGAGTTTGACAGATTCGGCCCCACCCTCTTTAAGACATCTCCCTGCGTTGATAAGCGCCTGATCGATAGATGCCTGATAGCTCATAAACGGCATATCGGCCATAATATGCGCGCGCCTTGTTACTTTTGAGACACACTTTGTGTGATAGATGATATCTTCAACGGTAACGGGGATGGTGTTGGTGTTCCCCTGAACTACCATTCCAAGCGAATCTCCTATCAATATCGATTCAACTCCCGACTCTTCCAAAAGTTTGGCAAAGGTCGCGTCGTACGCGGTGAGCATGGTGATCCGCTCGCCCCTTGTCTTCATCCCCTGAAGATACGATGTGGTTATCTTCTTTGTGACGATCTCTTTGCTCATAAATACATGTCATTGCGAGGAGCGGGAGCGACGAAGCAATCTAGTCCGCTGAATTGCTTCGCTTACGCTCGCAACGACTAGCGCATCGTCAATTTAATTTTTATCGACGAAGCCGGTAGAAATTAAATTGTTACGTGCACTTGTGCTAAAGACAACCAGTAAAAATTTAATAGACACTGTACTAGGTCTTACTTACATAGTGATAGTGCGCTATCCCTTTATTATGTGAAACAATGGCCTTCTTCAGATTTTCCCAATCTGTCTTATTTTTTACGTAATCAATATCGCTTGCATTAACGACAAGGAGCGGACAGTCGATATAATTGAAGAAATAATCGTTATATGCGTTCGTCAACTCCTCAAGATATTCTACCGTTATGGATTTTTCATAACCAATCCCTCGCTTCTTTATCCGTTCAAGAAGGACCTCCGGCGTTGCCTGCATGTAGATGACAAGGTCCGGCTTTGGGATCTCTGCATGAAGAAGCGAATATATCCTCTCATAGAGGGCCTGCTCGTCTTCGTTTAGATTTATATTTGCAAAGACCCTGTCCTTGGCGAACGTATAGTCACAAACTATGGGAGTTGTTATCTTTTTTAAGGTCAGTTGCTGCTGATAGCGGTTTAAAAGAAAGAATATCTGCGTTTTAAAGGCGTGTAGTTTTCTATCCTTATAAAAATCGGGGAGAAATGGGTTTTTTTCGGCCGGCTCAAAGATGGCCTCTGCGCTCAGGTCCTTTGAGAGCATCTTAACTAGCGTTGTCTTTCCCGCGCCTATGGGACCGTCTATCGCGATATATTTATATTGCATATGAGATGATAATCTTCCTGGTTCGCGCAGGGTGCAAGCCTTAGCTAAGGCTTACGCTATCGTCAAGATATTATTGTGTTTGCAAGGAGTACATACTTCTCAATAGACAGCTCTTCTGGCCTTTGTGTGGACTTTATCCCGGCCCTTTCAAGGGCCGGAAGGTGCTCTTTTGGGACGGAATTCCTTATCATCTTCCGGCGCTTGCCGAAGCATGATTTAACAATGTTTTCAAATAGTTGCCTGTCTTTTATCTTGTATGGAGAGTCCTTATAAAAGTGGATCTTTACAACGGTCGAGGTAACCTTTGGAGGGGGCAAGAATGACCTTGGAGAGACATGAAAGCATTTCTCTATTTTAGCTGAGACCTGCATCATTATAGACAGTATCCCGTAGTCTTTACCACCGGACTTGGCCACAAGCCTCTCCGCCACCTCCTTTTGTATCATTATAACGCCGCGCTCAAAGAGATCCTTGTGATCGCGGAGCTTAAAGAGGATGGGGGTGGAGATGTTGTAGGGAAGATTACCGCAGAAAAGCCGTGACCCGTGATTCGTGATTCGTGATTCGGAGAAAATAATATTTAGATCCAATTCCAAGAAGTCGGAATGGACGATCTCGAGACTGCTCGAATCGTTGGCAAGTGACCGAAGACTAGTAATCATATCCGAGTCTTTTTCAACGGCAACAACGTGACCCGCAAGTTTTAAGAGCTCTTTTGTCAGGATGCCGGTGCCAGGACCTATTTCAAGGACCGTATCATCTTTTGTTGGTGCAAGCGTTCGGGCGATCTTCTCAACCGTCGGATGGGCTATCAGGAGATGCTGGCCAAGTGACTTTTTAAGATGCATTAAATTCCTATTTCTTCGTTGGCGGTTGCCGACAACTCCGGGCCATCTTTCTCCCCCATCTCCAGGTATCTGCCGCCGACATAGGCTACCATTGCGGCATTATCGGTGCAGAATTTCATGCTGGGAAGGAACATCTCTATCCCCTCTTCTTCGCCAGCTCTTTTTAATTTTTCACGAAGGGAGCTGTTTGCCGCCACGCCCCCGGAAATAACGGCCGCCTTGCAGTTATATTTTCTGCACGCCTTTATTATTTGCGTCGTCAAAATATTCACAACCATCCCCTGAAAGCTTGCGGCCATATCCTTCTTGGAGATATGAAGGTTCTTCTTGAATTCGAGCATCACTGCCGTTTTTAGACCGCTAAAACTGAAATCGAACTCGCCAACCTCAAACACGCTTCCGGAGTTGAGCTTTGGTCTTGTAAATTTAAAGGCCTTGGGGTTCCCCTCTTTTGCGGTACTGTCAATGATCGGACCGCCCGGATACCCAAGCCCCAAAAGTTTTGCCACCTTGTCAAAGGCCTCACCGGCCGCATCGTCACGTGTCGCCCCCAGTAATTTATATTTTCTAAAATCTTTCACAAGATAAAGGCTTGTGTGTCCGCCGGAGACGACAAGCCCTATATGTGGATACGGAATGTTTTCGTGTTCAATGAAGGCGGCGTTTAAGTGTCCTTCTAGGTGATTAACGCCTATTATAGGTTTATCGGAGGCGTAGGAAATGGCCTTTGCAAATGAGATCCCTACCAGAAGCGCTCCCATGAGCCCCGGCGCCCTTGTAACTGCTACACCGTCGATATCTTCGAGCTTCATTCCGGCCTTTTCCAGTGCAAGATTGAACAAGGGGACTATCATCTCCATATGCCTGCGCGATGCAAGCTCCGGAACTACACCGCCGAATCTTTCGTGTATCTCATTCTGCGAGGCGATAACACTTGAAAGAAGCGTCCTGGGCGTCTTTAGAACCGCAACTGCGGTCTCGTCGCATGAAGATTCGATACCGAGGATGAGCATCTATCTCTCCCTGCCCATTGTGGTTGGCAGATCAGTTTTTTCAGGAAGGTCCGTCTTTTGCATCCGGCTCTTAAGTCCCGGGGCAAGAGGAATGCCGTCGTGAGAGTCGTACGGCCTCATTGTGGTGGTCGGGGTAGACCCTAGCGCGGGTGTTCCGGATAAGGCTTGCGCCTCTTTTTGATTTAGCCTGTCGAGTTTATCCTTGGCCATTGTCGCTTCGCTCGAGGAAGGATAATCCTTTATCACCTTGTTAAGAAACGTCTTCGCCTCCTCGGGCATACCAAGTTCGGCAAAGGCGTAGCCCTGTTTCAATATTGCGGCCGGCGCCTTGTCGGCCCTGCCGTGTTTGTCTATCATCACCTGAAATTCCTTGATCGCCTTTGGATAATCCTTCATCGCAAAATAGCATTCGCCTATCCAGTACTGCGCGTTGTCGGCAAGGTCGCTCTTGGGGTTGCTCTTGAGAAAGCTTCTGAATGCGGAAACGGCGGTGAGAAATTCGCTGTTCCGGACCATGTCCAGCGCCTTTTGATAGTTCGCGGTCTCTGTCAATGCCGAGGGCATGACCTTTCCAACAGCCTTGGATATCTGCTGGCCATATATCTCCAACCTGTCATTAATGGCGGCGAACTGGTCGCTCGTGTCACGCTGAAGCCTTGATATGTCGGCCTCCTGTTGCTTTATAATGTGCCCGTTAGCCTCGATGGTCCCCTGTATCGACTGATATTCGGACCTTAGCTGTTCTATAGTTGCAAGGGCGCTTGCGACCTTTTCGTTCCTAGAAACGGAATCGGCATGGAATGCCTTTACCTGCGACTCAAGCCTATCCAGCTTATCCTTAACGGCATCGGCAGATGCCGACAAGGCCCAGAAAAGACAGAGCATAAAAACAAGGATAACCCTTTTCATACGTCCTCCTTGCCCCGAGTAAGGCTCGAAGGGCCGCATCGAGGGGCTGGCTGATAATAAAAAACCACAAGGGCAACTTTACACCACCCTTGTGGTCTTTTCAAGTACTCACTATGTTCGTGATATCCTTCGACTCGCCCCTATCAGGGCGAGGTCAGGATGACGCTCGATCGCGTTCAGATCACTTCGCTACGAACTCATCGCGCCTGTTCTGCCACCAGCAGCTCTCATCGTGTTGCAAGCAGATAGGCCTCTCTTTGCCATAGCTGATGGTCGATGTTCTGCCAGAATCAACACCCAGGTTCTGCAGATAGTTCTTTGCAGATTTTGCGCGCCTGTCGCCGAGGGCGATGTTATATTCAGCCGTCCCACGTTCATCACAGTGGCCCTCTACCGTCAGCTTGGTGCTCTTGTTCTTCTGCAACCAATCTGCGTTGCCCTTCATGGTCCCATCGTGTTCCGACTTGATGTTATACTTGTCGAAATCGAAGTGAACTCTGTTGAGTCCAGCCGCGCCGCCCGACGCCTTTGTGGTTTTGCGTGCGCAGCCTGCGGACACCACCGCGAGCGCCAAGACCACCATCGCGACTACTGCCAGCTTGTTTGTGTGTCTCATTTCTTTTTTGCCTCCTGTTAAAGGTTGAATTTCAATGAAAATACCGTCCCTTAGGGGCCGTTTATACAGAAAAGGGTTATGCCTAGTCAAGAGTAAAATCTTCTAGTTTTTTAACTTTTAATGGATTAGATATGCCGGAGTTATGAAAAAATATCTGATATTGATCGACAAGTCGTGGCTTGCCCAGAACGTTTTTCGCTCCGTTCTCTCAAGCTCTTTCGAAGTTGACATGGGTTTTCATCTAGAGGATATCAACGTCCTCGCCTCCGAGCAAAAGCCCGCCCTGCTTGTGATCTCCGAAAACGCCCATGATGAAAAAGAGTGGCTTTCACTTGAAAAAAGAAGGCCTCTTGTGAAGAAGATAAAAAAGATCTTCATCTCGAAAAAGGCGAAGGCGCCGGGCGGATTTTTACTTTTAAAGCCACCATTTAAACCCGAAGAACTCCTCAGGTTATGCGACTGCGGTGGTGATAAAAAATCTAAAAAGAAGGTTGCCGCGCGGTCCATTAAGAAGAATATCGGTTCAAAAAGGGCATTCGCGCGAAATATTCTTACCACAAAGGTCTTTTTTAATGATGAGATAGGAAATCCCCTCATTTATATGAACGCCCGCGACATTAGCCTTGGAGGGATGTTCATAGAAGGCGGAATTCCATTAAAAGCCGGTTCTCTCGCCTTCATTTCATTCGGGATCAAAGGAAAACCGGTGACCGTAACAGGTCAGGCGGTAAGGGTAGATGACGGAGGAATTGGCGTAAGGTTCATGGGACTTCCGGATGAGGCAAGAAAACTGATCGGGAGCTACTGCGCTAACGTTTCTTAGGGGCCTTCTTTTTTTCGAGAGCGTCCAGCCTATCGCGAAGGCTCTTTAGTTCCTGTTGCACTGCCGGAATATTCTGAACATTTTCAAAGGTAGGCTTGACCTTTTCTTCCACAAAGCTCTTAACGTGCGTGAACTCGTTCTGGACAATCGTCTTTAATGTCTCGCCGCCGGCCTGAATGAGGCTACGAAGGGTGTTTAATGGCAACGAGCTTCTTTTTTTCTTCTCTTCCTCAAATATTATCTGGGCGAAAGTTTGACCGGTGATATCCTCCTTGCTTGCGTTATCAACCACCTGCACATCATCCCCGCGCTTTATCAGCTCCGAAATATCCTCAAGCGTCACATAGGTGCTTGATGCGGTGTCGTAGAGCTTTCTGTTGTGATATCTCTTTATTAACCTTGTCGTCTTCATATTTTACTCCATTGAAGGAGGCGGCTGTTCTGCCTTTTTCTTAAAAAAATGATGGCGCTCGCGAATGAACACTATGACGAGCGCGATGGCAACGGTCGCCCAAATCTCCCCCCAGCCGAAATTGCTTAAAAAATATCCGATAGATGGCATGAAGGGCATGTTATGATAATAGAGGCCATATGTCTAGAGTTATGATAAGCGTTCTTGTAGATCGGTCAGATATTGGACCTGTGTTCTATTGAACGGGCAAGAGTGCTTCTGTCCACATATTCGATGTCGCCGCCGAACGGGATGCCGAAGGCGATGCGGGTCAATTTTATATTAAGGGGTCTCACAAGCTTTGCTATATAAAAGGCCGTTGCTTCGCCCGTTGTCGTGGGGTTCGTCGCCACAATAAGCTCTTTCAGCGCCCCCTTTTTGACCCTTTCAACAAGCTCCTTTGTCTTTATATCGTCAGGACCGATGCCGTCGAGCGGAGAAAGAGAGCCATGAAGCACGTGATAGACGCCGTTGAATGCCCCGCTCTTTTCAATTGCGAGCGCGTCCTGAGGTTCTTCTACCACGCAAACGATGGTCTTGTTCCGGTTCGGGTTGTTGCAGATAGGGCACGATGAATTTTCGGTAAGGTTGAAGCATTCAGGACAATTGTGGACCTTGTCCTTGACCTCAACAATGGCGACGGAAAGTTTATACGCATCGTCCTTTGGTGCCCGCGTAATATGATAGGCAAGTCTTGCCGCTGTTTTTTGACCGACGCCGGGGAGCTTTGAGAATTCTTCTATCAACTTTTCTATTGGGTTCATTGTTCTAGTTATCGGTGATCAATGATCAGTGGCTAATGATGACCGGTTACAGATCACAGATTACTTGATCTTGATCTCCTTGATCTCCGCGCCGAAGATGTTCGCCGCCTCACGAATGACATCGTGTTTCAGAGCCTCGTCCTTTATGCCTCTGTTCTTTTGCGATATCTCCGCATGCTTGTTCTTCTTTGCTTCCTGTGCGGAGGCTTCGGAGCCTGCTTCAAATGCCACTTCAAGTTTTAAAGGCCTTTTGAAGAAATCGCCGGCCAGTTTTTCAACGAACGCCTTTCTGTCCTCTTCCATTAATTTATCTGATGCGAACGATCTTGATGCGAACCTTACCATCAGTCTTGATTCCTTCACGTCTCCGCCAAGGCTAATTTCAAGGAACGATGCCACCTGAGGCTTGTTGAGTTTCAGCCACGCAATGAATGACGGATAGTCTTGAGGAACAACTGTCGCCGTCCGGTGATCGGTGACCGGTGACCTATTATCGGTTACGGGAGGCCTGCTATCCGTGGTCGGGGAAGTTTGAACCTTAGCGCTCTGTGGGACCGCGCCACTTTTGAGTTGTTCGACTTTTTCGATGAGCTCATCGACCGATCTAACAGGCCTTATCTGACACAGGCCTACTATCAAGACATCCATGACCATCTTGGGGAACTTGGTGCGCGCGACATCTTCCGAGCCGCGATATATCATATTAAACCACTGCTGGCACTCCTCGACCGTAATCTTTGAAGCAAGCTCTTTAAGAAGATCTGAATCGAGTATCTTTGAGCCCAATGGAAGTTCCTTGCACGTCTTTATCACAAGTAAATCGTGAAATCTTTCAAGGAGCTCCTGAACGAAGCGGTTCAAATTTTCGCCGCTTGCGAAGAGTTCGTTGGCAACGGCCAGGGCTCCATCGGCATCTCTGGAAATTATGGACCTGGTGACGGCGTTAAGCTGTTTCCTGTCAAGAAAGCCCAGAAGCTCTTTCAGATGATCGTACGCCAGCTTCTTGCCGGCAAAGGCTATCGCCTGATCGAAAAGAGATTCAGCGTCGCGCATGGAACCTTCGGCCTCTGTGGCTATTATCTCAAGGCAATCGTTCTCGGCCTCCACCTTTTCTTCTTTTGCTATGCCCTTGAGAGTTTCAACTATCTTCAAAAGGGGAATGCGCCTGAAATCGTGGCGCTGGCATCTTGAGAGAATCGTTGCCGGTATCTTGTGCGATTCCGTGGTCGCAAAGATAAATATGACGTGTGCAGGCGGTTCTTCCAAAGTTTTCAGGAGAGCGTTGAACGCGGGACCGGAAAGCATGTGAACTTCATCTATTATATAGATCTTGTATTTCCCGGTCGCGGGGAGAAACTTCACCCGCTCGCGTATATCGCGGACGTTCTCAACGCCGTTATTCGAGGCGCCGTCTATCTCCTGAACGTCTATGGACGAACCGTTGGTTATCTCAACACATGAAGGACATTTATTGCACGGCTCAGGGGAACCTTCTTTTGAAGGTTCTTTGCAGTTGAGCATCTTCGAGAATATACGGGCGAGGGTTGTTTTGCCTATGCCGCGAATGCCCGTGAAAAGATAGGCGTGATGGACGCGCCCTTCCGATATGGCGTTCTGGAGCGTACGGGTAATATGATCCTGTCCGATTATATCTTCGAACCTTTGCGGCCTGTATTTTCTGGCGAGTACCTGATAGCTCATAAGCAGCGAAACAGGAAGCAGGAAGCAAGAGGCATGATCTTTATCATGCTTCATACCTCATACTTCATGCCTCTTCTTGACAATATATTCTCGACCCTTTCCAACTTCTGTATTTATGGGGGCGCCCGACTTACATAATGGGCACCTATCTTCATCATAGGCATCAAGCGAGATATTTACAAGCGCCGTTATTGCGGCGCCCACGTCCGCGTCTTTAACTCCGCCCCTGTTCACAAGCGCCGCACACCCGACAATATCTCCGCCCAAAGCCTTAACCGCCTCAACGACCTTCTTAACTGAACCGCCGGTAGCAAGAATATCTTCAACTATCAATATTTTCTTGCCTGGGATCAATTTATCGTAACCGCGCTTAAAAAAGCGCCTCTTTTCTCCGTCGGCGCCGACCTCTTCCTCTGCAAAGATGCCTAAAACGTCTTTCCCTTCAAGGTCGCTCAAAAAGCTTGCCACCCACTGTGACAAAATAACGCCGCCGACCGTCGGGCCCGCCACGACATCAACGCCCTTCCCTTTGAACTTTTCGGCCATTATCTTGCAGAGCGCCGAAATGTCTTTTGTGTGCGGATAGACCGCGTCTTTATTGACGTAGGCGTTGCCATGTTTGCCGGAGGCATAGACAACGTGTGTGTCGGTTATTACTGCTTTGACTTTCTTGAAGATATCTAATGGATCCATTATCCTATCTCCTCTAATATCTTTTTGGCCGCATCGCTTGGCGTTCCTATCTCCTTTGGAGGATTTGTTATTGGTCTGCCTATCACTAAATAATCCGCGCCGGCCTTGACCGCTTCGTTTGGCGTCATCACCCGTTTTTGGTCGCCTGCTGCCGCCCACACAGGCCTCACTCCGGGAGTTATTATCAGAAAATCCTGACCACAGGCCTCACGGATAGCGGTTATCTCCCGCGGCGAGGCAACGACACCGTCAAGCCCTGCCTGCTTTGCCAAAAGAGCCAACCTCACCACTAATTTTTTAAGTTCCGCCCCGTCGCGAACGTGTTCAAACCCTATTTCATTTAACGCCTTCGCATCGATACTAGTAAGAACTGTAACGCCTATTACAAGAGGGCGTTCTTTGCCAAGCTTTGCCGCCTCTTCATCGGCCGTCTTGACCGCGGCAGACATCATTGTAACGCCGCCCAGACAGTGAACGTTGAACATCCATACGTTCATCCTTGTGACCGCACGTGCGGCGCCTGCAACCGTATTTGGAATATCCTTGAATTTGGCGTCAAAGAAGACCTTTCCCTTGGGAGATATAGCCTCGACCACCTGCGGCGAGCCTTCGGAGTTTAAAAGCTCCATCCCCACCTTCAGGGCGCCAATGTGACCTTTAAGGCTGTCCGCTATTTGAGATGCGGCGCTAAGCGTAGGCGCATCAAGTGCCACAATGATCTTTTCTCTATTGTCCGGCATGAAAAAAGCCCTATCAGAAACAAGACATTATCCGCAATAGATATTTTCAGTGTGACTGGAACACGGAACAGACATCGTATCCCCCCTGATTGGATTTAGCATACACGAGTTCATCTAAAAAGACAGGAGGAAGTTGAGTAATGGCTGGAGATAGATTTGGGTTTCGTTCCTTTAATATTTGCATAGGAGTTTTGCCTTGATGCGTTTGGCGAAAAAAGTGGAGGCCAGCAAGGACACGCTATAACATGCTTCCTAACCTCTTGGGATATGGCGTTGGGGCAGTTGTGCGGACGACGGGACATTTCCTCCAGTCCGGCAAGCCCTTTGATCTTCCATCGTCCATGCCACTTACGCACAGTGCTGACAGTGGTGGCAAAACGGCGAGCTGCGGCCTTTTTACCGCGCTCGTCTGCATATAGTACCAGCTTCAACCTTAACTGCTTTGGGTCATTATAATTTCGCAACATCATGTAATATCCTGTTGGGCACATGCTGACCTCCTGTGGGTTTGTTTGGACAACTATCCCTTTATCAGGTTGGTCGGCCTCTGTGCCTATTTTTTATATTCAGCGAACGAGTGAGTTATCCATGCCTCACGCGCCGGCGCCGAAGGTTAGCCGGTGCGCGTGAGGTGTGGATAACTCTTCTCGCAAATCAAAAAAAAGAAAGTTACCCATAGTCCGCACACCAGCTCCTTACGGGCTGGTGTGCGGACTATGGATAACTTTCTTTAACTCCTCCCATTCTCTATCCAACATATACCTTATCCTCTTTATAGGGGGGATACGATGTCTGTTCCGTGTTCCAGCTCCCGGTATTTTTCTTATTTACCACTTACAGAAAATATAGTAGTTTCGGCTGAACAAAAAGAGATGGGGACATTATGAAAAAGATCAAATGGATCGTTCCGGTGTTTTGTTTAGTCGTATTGTTCTGTTATTCTGGTTTTGCCGCCAATCGCGCCGTGTTAGCTAAGCCCAAAAGCGCATCGATCTGCGACCACAAGAGATCGGTCGACTTTATCAAGGCCGTTTTCCCTAGCGACTCCAAATGGGAAAAATTCTTTCCCATCGCCTTCAGTCATCCGTCATGCACCGGCAAGAAGATCTTAAGCAGGGCTTATCTGATGGAATCGGCCAAGGCCTATCCATCATTTTGCGGGAGCTCCTCCACCGAAAGGAACCTGCATGAGCTGGCCTCTTTTCTCGCGAACGTCTCGCTTGAGACCAACGGTGCCGCAGAAGGCAAGCTAGACGGCGGACTTTGTTTTGCGAGCGAAGTAGGTTGCGACAGCGCGGGCGCATGCTGTAACTATTGCAAGGTCGATCCTCCTTATAACAAGGCCCCAAAATGCGACTGCAGTTATTATGGCCGCGGCGCCCTGCAGATCACCAACCCTTACAATTATTACGAGGCCAGCATCGAGTTGTTCGGTGAGAAGGAGAAGGACATGAAGAAGAATCAGTTCTACAACGACCCCGCTAAGATCCTGACCGGCTCCAATGCATGGAAGGCCTCTTTGGCGTTCTGGGTGAAACATATGGGAGGGTTTGACAAGGCCTCTCAAACCACCATCAAGAAACAGGCCACCGCACACGATGCCATCACATCGGATGGCATTGATTTCGGAAAAACGGTAGAGGTCATCAATGGTAATCTTGAGTGTGGAAATCCATCTGCCGCATTCCGTAAAAAAACCGCCGGTCGTATCGGGTACTATAAACAGTATATCGCCGCATTTTCTTCTGCTTGTGGAATTAGCGTAAGCCCTACAGCGAATATCGACTGTGCAAGCACGACACCCCCTCCGCCCCCCGATGAAAGGACTTCGCGTTGTGGAGTTGACTGGGACACCGCGAACAAGACCTGCGGAAAATCATGCAAGACGCCGGACCAATGCCCAACAGGCGAGGGTTGCTACGCTAGCCTTGACCTCGCACCATGCCTATAGCAGGTTCCCAACTAGCGATCCGAACGAATTAGCAAACAGGTTCTAACTCGGCCTATCCAGAGTAGCCGAAAAAATAGCCCCTGCTCTAGCAGGGGCTATTTTACATCTTTTATTTTACTGACCCATCTATCTTGCGGCCGCGAACTTCTTCGCTTCTTCTTGCTAGGACCCGTTACTGGTTAACGAACAGCTCATTGATCAGCTTCCCCACGCCTATCTTCTTTTCAGCCGAATAAGGGATAAAAGTGTGAGCGCCTACTAGGGCCTCTATCTTTTGGAGGTGAGGTTTACATTCCGACTTTTTGATCTTGTCCATCTTGTTGGCAACGACCACAATGTTCTTTTTCTGGTCCTCCAGGCCGCGAAGTACGTCCAGATCGTCTTTTGTTGGGCCTATCTTGGCATCTATTATTAGGACCACCTTTTTTTGTTTATACTTCGAATCAAAAAGATACCAGTAGATCAGCTTATCTAGACGGTCCCTGACCAGCTTTGGCGCCTTGGCAAAGCCGTACCCCGGCAGATCGACCAGATAACAAGAGTTGTTGATAAGAAAGATGTTTATCTGCTGGGTACATCCGGGATAGGAGCTGGACCTTGCCAGCTTTTTCTGGCTGGTCAAAGAATTGATAACGCTCGACTTCCCCACGTTCGATCGACCGATAAAGGCGATCTGGGGCAACTTATCCTCCATGATCCTGTCGGCGCCTACGATACCTCTTATAAATTTTGCGGATGTTATTTTCATCTTATATCCTTCCTCCCATCAGCAAACAGAAGCGTCTTGTCACCGGCGCTTCCAGCGTAAGCGGCTTAAATTTTGGCGGCTGAATACAGGCCCCGCCCGGAATGAAGCCGCCAAAATTCAGCGGTCATTGTGAGCTTCGCCCTTCGACAAGCTCGGGGTGAGCGGAATATTAGCAACTAAAGTTGCGCATGTTTCTTGGCCAAGAAGGCGAGTGGTCAAGCTTGGCCTCACAACCGGCATGTCCCCCAAGACCCCGCCTTTCAATGTCTTAGGAACGGGCTTTATGTCAAGTTCGTTTCTGCTACTTAACCCTGCTTCCGGCCGGGATATCTTTCTCCGGCGTGAGTATCACTACCGATTCTGCGTCGCTTGCGGCAAGGAGCATTCCTTGAGATTCCACTCCGCGAAGCTTTGCCGCTTTCAGATTGGCCACAACAACTATCTTTTTGCCGATAAGTGCTTCCGGTGTGTAGTGTTTTGCTATCCCTGCAACTATCTGCCTTGTTTCGCCGCCGAGGTCCACTTGAAGCTTTAGGAGCTTGTCCGCACCTTCGACCTTTTCAGCAGATTTGATCTCCGCAACCTTCAATTCTACCTTTGCAAAGTCCGATATCTCTATCTCATTGCTCATCGGTTTCGGTTCGGTATTTGTAACTTGTGTTTCTGTCATCTTTTTATCCTCTTTTTTGGTCTTTCCTGCTTCCTGTGTCTTGCCTCCTGCTTCGGCCCTCTCCTCTATCCTGGGGAACAGGTTCTCGGCTTCCGCAACACGCCCCTTCCCAAAACCCATCTGCCTCTTTATCTTTTCGCACGACTCCGGGATAAAAGGCTCAAGCTGGATAGAAACTTCCTCTATCGCCGCATATACGTTACCAAGGACGGTCCCGAGCTTTTTCATATTCCCGGCTTTGGCAAGCTCCCAGGGTTTGTTCTCGTTTATATATCTGTCTATTCCCGAAACGACGTCCATAACGGAGGCAAGGGCCAGATGGAAATTGACATCGCCCTTGGTGTGGTCGAGGGCATCATTTACCTTATCTTCAATATCACCCGTTAACTTGCTAACCTGTGAACCTGCAAACTTGGGAACCTTTCTGCCAAAATAGCGCTCTATCATCGCGCGGGTCCTTGCAACGAGGTTTCCTATGCCGTTCGCGAGGTCGGCGTTGTAACGTTCGATGAAATTCTCCCATGTGAAATCGGCGTCTTTACCAAAAGATGAGGTTCGCATTAAATAGTATCGTAGCGAATCGGCGCCGTATCTGTCTATGACATCCAAGGGCGTTACAACGTTGCCAAGCGTCTTACTCATCTTTTCGCCCTTGAGATAGACAAAGCCGTGCGCGAAGATGTTGGCTGGCAGCTCTATCTTTGCGGACATGAGCATCGCGGGCCACAATGCGCAATGAAAGCGGATGATGTCCTTTCCGATCACATGCATATCGGCAGGCCACCATTTTTTGAAAAGTTTCGCATCTGTCCCGTAGCCAACGGCTGTTATATAGTTCATTAGCGCATCGAACCAGACATAGATCACATGATTTTTATCGAAAGGAAGGGGGATACCCCATTCAAAGCCTGCGCGCGAGATACTGATATCCTGCAGGCCCTTCTTTATCATGCTTACGACCTCATTACGGCGGCCTTCGGGCTCTATGCAACTTGGGTTCTTTTCGATATGGTCCAGCAGGGGCATTTCGTATTTAGACAGTTTGAAGAAGTAGTTCTCTTCTTCTATCCATTTGGGTTTGGATTTATGATTCGGGCAGACGCCGTTAACGAGGTCCTTTTCAGTAAAGAAGGCCTCGCACGATTCGCAGTACCATCCTGAATATTTTGCCTTGTATATATCGCCGGCGTCAAAGATCTTTTGAAAGAGCTCCTGAACTCCATTTACATGTCTCCCTTCGGATGTCTGGACGAAATCGTCATATGAGATATTGAGGCGCTTCCAGACCTCCTCGAACTTTGCGCGCATCTCGTCGCAATATTTCTTGGTGTCGATACCTTTTTCGGTAGCCGCCTTCAGTACGCTGGTAGAATGTTCGTCATTCCCCATCTGGAAATGAACGTTATTATCCCCTAGCTTCTTTCTCATTGAACGCGCAAGAACATCCGCCCCTATCTTCTCATAAGCCGTGCCAATATGCGGAAGACTGTTAACGTAATCTATCGCAGTAGTTATATAGAACTTCTTTGCCTTGCTGGCTTTGCTTGCCTGTGACTTTGCTGGCTTATTTTTACCCTTCGAGCTTTTCATCTTTCTTGGTCTCTTTCTCTTCCCTTACTTTCTCTTTCTCCTTGGTCTTTTTCTGGGAACCTCTGGGCTTTGAAAGTACCTGGCAGTCACTGCACTTGCATCTTACCTCTTCGTAACCGTCCTCGTTATCTACCCTGACCGAGCAGAGATGTTTGAGTATATCAAGGTTAGTTATGATACCATCGCCCTCTTTTATCTTTACCTTGGCCCCAATGGGGGGGAGGTCTTTTCTTTCGTTAAGATATGTTTCGTTCTCATAGTTAAGGCAACATTTAAGTTTTCCGCACATGCCGGTCAACTTTGCTGGATTTGGAGAGAGCCCCTGGTTCTTGGCCATTGTTATCGATATGGGCTTGAACTCCTGCAGATATGTTTCGCAACAGCAGACTATTCCACACGGGCCCATGGAGCCTATCGCTTTTGCCTCATCGCGGGCGCCTATCTGACGCATCTCAATTCTCATGTGGAGCGAACTTGCAAGATCCTTCACAAGCGCCCTGAAATCGACGCGCTCTTCGGCAAAGAAGAAGAAGATGGCCTTATTGTCTTCGAACGAGACATCTACAAGCTTCATGTAAAGGTCGCGTTCTAAGATCTTTTTTTCGCAAAGATCGTACGCCTCGAGCGCCTTTTCCATATCCTGATGATATTTGTCGATGTCTGTGTTCGTGGCCTTCCGAAGAATCGGCTTGATATTCGTGGCGACGCTTGATGCGGGTTCGTCCCTTGGAAGCGTCACAACCTGTCCTACAACCTCTCCGTGATCGCCCTTGATAACGACAAAGTCATGCAGAGAAAGTTCAATGTTACCAGCAAGATAACGCTCTATTTTGCTTGCCTTTGAAAAGTGAACGCCTGCAATTCTTCGCGTCTTTTGCTGTTCCGGTTCTTTTTCCATAATTAAGTTCAAAGCAATGTAAACAAAAGCTCCTCGAACGGCAATATAAAAATGGGGCCTTTGTTTGGCTTATTCATCCACTCGTTAATGCGAAAAGAAGTTGTTCAAATAAAAGTTGTTTATTATATGTGGCTTCCAGGTCCCTTTCGGCGGATATTATTCTCTGAAGTTTTGGCAGAGATCCGGCCGGGTCGCCTGCCAATGTTCCGCGGTAGACAGATGCAATGGCCGCAAGTATCGCAAGGTGGTTGGCGTCGGATTTTCCCCATCTTTCGGCCGTTGCGATTATCTCCGAAGGCGTCCTTGTCTTTTGGATCCTTGTGATAGTCTCTTTCGCATCCTTTAGGGTATCAACGGGAAAGGTAAGCGCTAACCCTAAGCTTCCGCATGAAATTAAGGCCATCATCCCGGCAGTTTCTTTGTCGGTCTTGAGCCGTTCTTCAATAATGGGAACGATCTCTTCGACAGGAAGAGGAGAGAACGTGATCTTCTGGCATCTTGAGATGATGGTTGGAAGGAACATGTGACTTCTGGATGTTATAAGAAAGAAGTGTGTGTCCCTTGGAGGCTCCTCCAATATCTTAAGCGCAGAATTTGCCGCCGCCTGATTCATTCTTTCGGCATTGTCTATTATGACGAACTTGTACCTTCCCTCGAGAGGATGCATCTGCACCTTTCCCTGAACGGTACGCATCTGTTCTATTGAGATGTCCTTCTTGTCCTCTTCAAGAGATACGTTAAAGATGTCCGGGTGAGAGTCGTTAACTATCTTTTGGCATTTGGGGCAGACACCACAAGCGCTTTCACAGTAGAGCCCCATGATGAACTTCTGCAGGACCAGCTTTTTGCCGACGCCTTCGGGGCCGGAGAGGATATAGGCGCTTGCCAGCCTGTTCTCTTTTTCAGCTTTTTTGAGTAGTTCGATCTCTTCTTTGTGGCCTATTAGATTCATCTAAGTAACTTTTCGACTATGTTTGTGATATCTGCCCGGATCTCGTCTGTCGGCCTGAGTCCGTCAACGACCTTTACTCTTAAAGGTTCTTCGCGGGATATTTGAAGGTAGCCCTTTCTCACGCGCTCGTGAAATGAGACCTCTTCCCGCTCGAACCGGTCGAGAGATCTCCTGCTCCGAGCCCTTTTAAGTCCTTCGTTAGGGTCGATATCCAAAAGGATAGTGAGGTCCGGTTTAAGCCCGCCAGTTGCCAGCGAATCGAGACCTTTAATAAATTTCGGTGAAAGCTTTCGTGCCGCGCCTTGATAAGCCGTTGTCGAATCGGAATAACGGTCACAAAGGACGATCTTGCCTTCGGCGATCGACGGTTTCACAAGCTCTTCCAGATGTTGTGCGCGTGCCGCGCCATAAAGTAAAAGTTCGGCAACTGAACACATTTTTTTATTTTCGGGGTCCAAAAGTATGCCGCGGATCTTGTCTCCTATCTCGGTGCCTCCCGGTTCGCGCGTCAGGACCGTTGCAAGACCTTTAGAACGAAGATTTTCGTCAAGAAGCCTTATCTGCGTCGTCTTGCCGCAACCTTCGATCCCTTCGAATGTTATAAATCTACCTTTCATATTATATTAGACTATAGACCTTAGACCATGGCCCTAGCCATTTATACATTTGCTCAGCACAGGCGCCAATATCGGCAATGCACCTTTAATTCCGTTAAGGACGAATTGTACGGCAATGACGGCCAGCACTAGGCCCATGAGCCTTATCACTATACGGAGTCCGCCGCCGCCAAGGATCGAGGTCATTTTGTGGGCATGAGTGAGAACGATATACATTATGATCATGGCGATAACGATGCAGAGAACGAGCACGCCTAAATAGGCCATGTTCGTCGCTTCTCCGGCGAGCATTAGACAGGTCGTTATCGCCCCTGGCCCGGCTATCATCGGAATGGCAAGCGGCACAATAGAAAAGTCGTCGCTCTTAACGGGGGTTTTCTCTTCGCGGCGCCCCTTTCTAATGTCCATGGCGACACCGAACAGAATGATACCGCCGGCGATCTGGAAGGCGGCTATCGTTATGCTGAAAAGCGAAAAAATAAATGTGCCGAATATCGCAAAGACTATCATCACCCACATGGAGGTGAGGCAGGCCTTCATGGCCACCTTTTTAATCTCCTTTGCAGGCATCCCTTCGGCAAAGGAGACAAAGAAAGATGCCGCCGCAATGGGGTTCGTGATAATGATAAGCGCCGGCAGGGCAAGGCCTATGTAGGCAAAGATCTGTTTAAATAATTCTGGCATAGTTTGTCTTGCCGGTTCCGCCTGTTGGGCCAGTTTAGCCGGTCGCAAACGTATAGCAACTTAGTTTAGTTTAGGTCAATGATAATGACTCTGGAGGTTGGGGCCTCTCTTGACTCTTCTTTTTTGCGGGGTCTTGGTTCCGGGAGGGGGAGTTGCAAGGAGGGCCGTTCGCAGACGTCTTTATTGGTTCTTTGTCTTCTTATCTTATTGATTTTATTGATAATTGCCGCTTTCATATATTGTCTCCGCTGGACCCCTCGATCCGCCTTTGGCGGCCTCGGGATGAGGGGCCAGCTTTCGCCGTTCCCTCATATATATTATCGTCAATTTTCCGGAAAAGTTGCGTGAAAAATCAATACCTAAAGGCGCTGCCGCCTATGAACTCACGAAGTATCGATGTCTGCGGGACCTCCTGAGGAAGTATCGGTATCAAAAGGTCTAAGAAGCGAAAGAGACGCAGTGCCTCAACATATGATGGATGGTCGCTTGGGACCTCCATCAAAAGCCTTTCGGCAAACGTCTTTAGAAGCGCCGGTTCATAGACTAGCGTTGAGTTAAACATGATGTCGGCATCTTCCTGGAAGGGAAAGATGTTCATGTTCTCACCGGCGCGGACCTGCGGCCACATGGCGAGAGTGTCTGCGGCGGCGGAGCCTCTGAAGAGCCTGTCGCGAACGACGCGGCGCAGTAACCTTGCGTCCGATGTAAGGATACGGTTGTGATCGTCTATGCAAAGCTGCGTTAACGCCGATACGTATATCTTTACCTTATTCTTTTTGGAGATCTCGGACGAAAGTTTTTCGTTAAGGCCGTGTAGCCCTTCGGTAATAAGGACCTGGTTTGGTTTTAACCGCATTAGGTGTTTTCTGTTGCTGTCGCGCTTCCCGGCGTTAAATGAATAGACAGGGGTCGCAACCTCTTTCCCGGCCAAGAGCTCTTTTACATGCTTGTTGAAAAGTTTAAGGTCGATGGCGTCTATCGATTCAAAGTCATAAGTTCCGTCCGGACGTCTTGGTGAATCTTTTCTATCGAGATAATAATTATCTATCGATATCGCGACCGGCTCTATTCCGTTCACCCGAAGCTGAACCGCGAGTCTCTTTGTAAATGTCGTCTTTCCCGAAGAAGATGGGCCTGCGATAAGCACAAGCCTTACATCTTTTCTGTTATGGATGTCGTCGGCAATAGCCGCTATCTTCTTTTCATGAAGCGCCTCGGCGACCTGGACCAGGTCCGGTGCAGCGCCGCTTATACATGTCTGGTTCAACTGCGCAACGTTCTGAATGTTTATCAGCTCGTTCCATTTTCTGGTCTCAAGATATGCCTTGAAGAGCTTCGGCTGATCGAAGATCCTGCCTGTGAACTTTCCGTTCGTCGAAGGAAACTCGAGGACAAGACCGTGGTAATATTTATGAAGTTTAAAATGTTCAATGAGACCGGTCCTGTGTGCGATGGGACCGTAGACGAAGCCCCTGTACTTGAGAATGTCAGCCACCTGCGCCTCACTCTTGCGGGTCTGTTTTAAGAGCATGACACGATCATTGCGCCCGGTCTTTTTATAATGATCGATGGCGATCTCGATCGGTATCCATATGGGCCGAAGAGGGACGTCTCTTTTGACGATATCGCGCATCTTCTTCTCTACAGAATCAATGAAATTATCTGTTATGGGACCGTTCTTAAGCTCCAGAAAGTATCCGTGGCCTATCGATTGGCCTACGTTGACGCTTGCGTTTGGACTTATCTCTCTAAGCGCCGCGAAGAATATCAAAAGCGAGCTCCTTCTGTAGACCTCTGTTCCTTCGCGGGAAGTGAGGTCGAGCGTCTCTATCGTGCACGAAAGTTTTATATCGTGATAGAGCCCTACCAGCCTATTGTTGGCAAGCGCCGCGATGGGCGGAAATTCGCTCTTGTGAGGGCTCTTGCCGAGAATGTCCGCTATCGTCGTGCCGGGGATCGTGTAAACATCCTTACCGTTAAGTGTTATCTTCAGTAGTTTTTCCATAGCGCAGTGCACTATAGCACGCAGGCTTTTTATTGGACAAGGGAAAATAGTTCATGATACGAAATCATCCCATGTGCAACACAAGGGTCATTCAAAGGGCAGTCCCGGTCGTCAAGGGTATCACGGGAGCGATCTTCTTTGCCTGCCTCACGGGCCTTGCCGCCCAGATAAGGATACCTCTTCCTTTTACACCCGTTCCGCTGACCTTGCAGGTCTTTGCCGTGCTTTTTAGCGGGGCCCTGCTCGGGAGTAGATACGGTTCTCTAAGCCAGCTTGTCTATCTTGCGGCCGGTGTTGCCGGGCTACCATTCTTCTCTGGAATCTCCTCGGGCACGGCTGTTCTCCTAGGTTCAACAGGCGGTTACATAATAGGTTTCATCCCGGCGGCTTATATAGTCGGCGCGCTTGTAAAGAGACCTAAAAGTAGAATAGGCATAATATCTTTCATGATGCTGGCCGT